>Ga0207996_1000744_pt1 | contig 26775 bp, 21 predicted proteins | sample AntAceMetag02UKG_FD_184773 | JGI IMG/M metagenome (GOLD analysis project Ga0207996, IMG submission 184773) | Saline lake microbial communities from Ace Lake, Antarctica - Antarctic Ace Lake Metagenome 02UKG (SPAdes) (version 2) | ecosystem: Environmental > Aquatic > Non-marine Saline and...
CAGGATGAAATCATCTTTACCAGCGGAGGCTCGGAAAGTGATAATTTTGCGATAAAAGGTGTGGCTTACGCCAACAAGCATAAAGGAAATCATATAATTACTTCGTCTATTGAACATCATGCGGTTATTAAGTCCTGCGAATTTTTAGAGAAGATGGGATTCGAAGTTACTTATCTTCCTGTGAGCAAAGACGGATTAGTGGACCCTGAGGATGTAAAAAAGGCGATTACTGATAAGACGATTCTTATATCCATTATGCACGCCAGTAACGAGATAGGAACAATCCAACCGATAAAGGAAATAGGTAAAATTGCCCGAGAGAAAAAAATCTATTTTCATTCAGATGCTGTCCAGACCTTTGGACATCTCCACATAAATGTTGATGAGCTTAACGTAGACTTGCTCAGTGTATCCGCCCATAAGTTATGCGGACCTAAAGGAATTGGGATACTCTATGTAAGAAAGGGTACGAAAATAGTTTCATTTATACACGGAGGGGGGCAAGAAAGAAAACGTCGGGCATCTACAGAAAATGTGCCGGCTATTGTAGGATTTGGTAAAGCAGTTGAGATTGCAAAGAAAACGATGGATGAAGAGGTAAAAAAACTGGTTATTTTACGAGATAAACTGATAAAGGGCATTCTTGAAAAAATAGACAATGTCTATTTGAATGGTCATCCTGTCAGAAGATTGCCGAACAATGTCAATGTGAGTGTTGAATCCATAGAGGGAGAATCAATGCTTCTAAATTTAGATATGGAAGGTATTGCCGCTTCTACAGGGTCTGCCTGTACGTCTGCAAGCCTTGAAGCATCTCATGTTTTACTGGCTCTAGGACTGTCACATGAATTAGCCCACGGTTCTTTACGGTTTACTTTGGGCAGATATACAGAGGAAGAAGATATCAATAAAGTTTTAGAGATACTGCCAAAGATTGTAAAGAAACTCCGCTCTATATCGCCATTATGGGAAAAATGATAAAGACGAGAAAAAGAGTAGTTGTGGCAATGAGCGGCGGAGTGGACTCATCTGTTGCCGCCGCCTTACTCAAAGAAAGGAATTTTGAGGTTATCGGTATCACTATGCATATCTGGGAGCATTCCAAAAACAATGATGCAAAGAGAGTAGCTAATAAATTGGAAATTCCGTATCATGAATTAGATCTAAGAGATATTTTTAAAGATAGGGTAATTTCCAACTTCTGCGAGGAATACAAAGAAGGGAGAACACCCAACCCTTGCATAAGATGCAATAAATACATAAAGTTTGACGCTTTAGCTAAAAAAGCAAAGGAATTAAATGCAGATTTTATCGCCACAGGTCACTATGCAAGAATACAGAGGACAGAGAGCAGAGGACAGAGGGCAGAGGGTAGATATGTCCTTAAAAAAGGGATTGATGCTAAAAAAGATCAGTCTTATTTTCTGTATGTGCTTACTCAGGAGCAACTGAAATATACTTTGATGCCTCTTGGAGATATTACAAAAGAGCGAGTAAGGAAGATTGCTGAAGAAAAAAATTTGCATGTGGCAAATAGACCTGAATCGCAGGAAATATGTTTCATTCCTGACAATAAATACGGAGAGTTTGTTAAAAAACGGATTCCCGAAGAGATAAAACCAGGTCCCATTATAAACAAAGAAGGAAGAGTTATAGGAGAGCATAGAGGAATTATTTTTTACACTGTTGGTCAACGCAGAGGAATGGGGATAGCCGATAAGAACCCTTTATACGTAATTGCTATTGATAAGAAGCATAACGCCATTATTGCAGGCAAAGAAGAAGAACTATATACTGACGAATTAATTGCTGGCAACGTAAATTTTATAAATACAGGGAAATTAGAACATCCTATTAAAGTGGAAGCAAAAATAAGATATCTGCACCAGCCCTCACAGGCAACGGTCATTCCATTAAACGAAGAAAATAAGGTTAAGGTGAAGTTTGATTCCCCTCAGCGGGCGGTTACACCGGGTCAAGCAGTAGTATTTTACAACGAAGAAGAAGTTATCGGAGGAGGAACAATAGAATAATGGACAATTCAAAATTAATACAAAAAATCCAACAACTCAAAAGAAAAAGAAATGCTGTAATCCTTGTTCATAATTACCAAATAGGTGAAGTACAGGATATTGCTGATTATACCGGCGATTCCCTGGAATTAAGCCGAACAGCAAGCAAGACCAATGCTGATGTAATCGTTTTCTGCGGAGTTCGCTTTATGGCTGAGACAGCATCCATTCTTTGCCCGAACAAACTGGTTCTTATGCCTGATCTAAACGCAGGATGTCCTATGGCCGATATGATTACCAGAGATGAGTTAAAAGCTTTAAAAAAAGAACATCCAAAAGCAACGGTAGTAGCTTATGTCAACACTTCTGCCGAGGTTAAGGCAGAGATTGACATTTGCTGCACTTCAGGAAATGCAGTTAAGGTGATAGAGTCGTTAAAGGATGCAGCAGAAATTATATTTGTTCCTGATAAATATTTGGGGCATTATGTATCTACAAAAGTTAATCGCAAGCTCATTCTTTGGGATGGTTATTGTCCTGTTCACGCTAAAATCCTGCAGGAGGATATTGCCAAACAAAGAAAAGCGCATCCCGAAGCAAAAGTTATTGTTCATCCCGAGTGCACGCCAAAAGTAATTCAACTTGCTGATGAAGCTCTCTCCACCAGTGGAATGTGTAAGTATGCAAAGCTATCCGACGCCTCTGAGATAATTGTAGGCACTGAACCAGGAATGCTCTACAGATTACGAAAAGAAAACCCTGAAAAGAGATTCTATCCTCTCTCAGAACAAGCCGTATGCCAAGACATGAAACTGACCACCCTGGAAAAAGTATTATGGTGCTTAGAAGATATGAAGTATGAGGTCAAAGTCCCTGAAGATATTCGAATTAGAGCCTCTAGAGCAGTAGATAGAATGTTAGAGGTGTTGTAAAAAAATAAAAATCACTTGTTTTTAGAAAGACTTATTGGTAGTATTAAGGAAGTATAAATAAATTTTACTGAATAATGTTAGCTATAAAAACAGAACATCTTACTAAGATTTTTAAAGGTAGAGAGAAAGAAACAAGAGCTCTTGAAGATTTAAACCTCCAAGTCTCTCCTAATCAAATATACGGATTCTTAGGCCCAAACGGAGCAGGCAAAACAACAACTATCAATGTATTGCTGGGTCTTACTGCGCCTACAACCGGCACAGCCTGGATTTTAGAAAAACAAATTGGGGATATAGAAATTAAGCAAAAAATAGGGTTCCTTCCCCAGAGTCCCTATTTTTACGAATCATTTTCGCCTGTTGAATTATTAAATTTTTATGGCAAGATATTTAAAATCCCTAGAAAAGAACGATGCAAGAAAATCGAGGAGTTGTTGGACATGGTTGGATTAACAGACAGTCGAAAAATCCCTTTAAGGAAGTTTTCCAGAGGCATGCTTCAACGTATTGGTATTGCTCAGACATTGATCAATGATCCAGATTTAGTTTTTTTTGATGAACCAATCGCGGGATTAGACCCAGTGGGTAGAAAGGAGGTGATGGATACAATACTTAACATAAAGAAGCAGGGTAGAACAGTCTTTTTTTGTTCCCATGTTCTGCATGATGTAGAAATGCTCTGTGACAGTATAGGGATTCTGCATAAAGGGCAACTTATTGTCTCTGGCAAACTAAAAGATTTGCTTAAACCAAAGGAATCATTAGAAGAGTATTTTTTGAAATCAATAGAAAAAAAGGGAGGATAGAAGGCATGAACATTATCTTAACGATTGCGCAAGGCGCATATCAAAAGGTTATAAAAAGTAAGATTCTCTATGTAATAGTCGTTTTTTGTTTGTTAGCTATAGCATATTCTACATTGTATAGCGCAGTTACAGCAGGTGAAGAAACAAAGCTTATGAAAGATATTGGCTTGGCAGGCATTGCTGTAGCAGCAATGCTAATATCAATTATGGTGGGTTCTACAGCTATTCCAACGGAGATAGAATCAAGAACGATTCAAACATTAATATCAAAACCTGTAAGAAAGCATGAATTTATCCTTGGACAATTTCTGGGAGCAGTATATGTTGCATTACTTTCAATAGCTATAATGGCTATAGGGTTTATAATAATCCTAGCTATAAAAACTCACGCTTTAAATTTGGTTATGTTTAGGCCGTTAATACTTGTCTGTTTTGAAGCCATAGTTCTGGTAGCAGTGTCTGTGCTTTTTTCTACTTTTTGTTCATCCATGGTAAGTTCCATATTAGCTATAGTGGTTTATATAGCCGGACATCTATCATATCAGATACCGTTTCTAGTGGAAAAAGCAGGTAATGCAGTAACTAAGTTCGCAGGACTGCTTCTCTACTATATATTACCGAACCTTCAGTACTTCAATGTAAAGGCTCCGGCTGCTCATGGAATTTATGTTCCTTGGGGATTGATCTTTGGCGTTATTCTATATGGAGTTATATACGCTGCGATAATGTTGCTGGTTTCACTTGTAATATTTAAGAATAAAGATTTCGCATAAACAAAAAAAGGAGAAAAAATTATGAAATCTTCGGAAAGATTAGTTCAGATAATTGTAGCAATTATGCTGCTCGTGGGGTTGATGCCGCTGGGAAATACTCTAAACAATATAAAAGAAGATGCTGGATTGGCGGACAGGTTTATTCAACGTCCTGTATTAGGTTTTGATAGCATTGCTTCGGACGTGCTATGGGTTAAAACAATACAATATATGGCGGGTGTAAAAAAAATAGATGTTAAATCAGCTAATATAATCTATGAAATGTTTGAACGAATAACAGACCTGGATCCTTTGTTTACTACAGCATATACATTTGGGGCACTGGCAGTCTCAAACAAGTCTCCTGCAAAAGCCCTAACCTTGTTTGATAAAGCTATTGCTCACAATCCAGATATAGGTTGGCGTATACCTATGTTCGCAGGAGTTGTAAGTATGCATAATATGAAAAACTATGATAAATCTGCTGAGTACTTTGCTCTTGCCTCAAAAGTAAAAGATAGTCCAATGCTTTTAAAAAGAATGAGAGCTTTAGCAAAATCTCGAGCAGGGGATCTAGGCACTGCTCTGATACTGTGGGAATCATTGTACAACTCCTCAGATTCTGTTAGTGTGCAAATAGCGAGAAGAGAACTGGTTCGAGTTGCTGCAGAAATACTTAAGACTTCAACTGATAACAAATTAAGAAATAAAGCTGACAGAATAATAAAAGAAATTCTGTAAGAATTTATCAGGAAAGACATCCAATAAAATCAGATACAAACTGATTAGCAGGATGTGAAGCTATTTCGACGTATTTTCCTATCTGTTCGATTTTGCCTTTATTCATTATGATAATCTTATCACTCAGAGTCTTGGCTTCATCCGGCATATAGCTGATATACACACTTGGAACATTTAGAGTTTTTATAATCTGTCTTAACTGCTGTTGCACTTCAAGTTTTGTCCTTGTATCAAGCGCAGCAAGAGGGTTGTCAAATAAATAGGCATGATGTTTTGTTATTAAATATCTTGCCATATCTAACTTCTGTCGCTCGCCTTTAGATAGTTTATGCGGCATTTTATCTAATAGTTCCTTTTTATTAATACACATAAGATTTGCAACAGTTTTTACTCTCTCAGGCATTGTGTTTTTTCTCCATTTTCTAATGGCTAGAAAATAAGGGAGTGAGAATTTACGCTTTCTCCACTTTTTATAGGAAAAAGAATCCTCATATACTGTGCAAATAGGCCATTTCTCTTTAGGAAGATGAGCCACATGAACATTATTCACAAATATATCTCCGCTGTCAAAGGATTCCAAACCAGCAAGCACCTTTAATAGGTATGTTTTCCCAGACTCTGAAGGACCCATAATACATGTAATTTCCCCTTCTTTAATTTCAAAACTGACTTTGTCCAGAAGAACTTTTTTAACCTCAGTTCTTTCTTTTGATACTTTTGAAACATCCTTTAGTCTTATATCCATGAGCAAAACCCCTCTTAATTATAAGTCGAAAATGGATAAATGGCAAAGTAATTTTTATTGGACACTAATGCCTATATGTATTATAATCTGTCGAGCGTATAGTTAGTAATAAGTTCAATTATGGTTAATAATAATAAAGAGATACAAGAATACATATTAGAGCATTCTGATAAAATTGATTATTCAAAGAATATTGTTTCAATAATTCTTGCAGCTGGTCATGGAAAAAGGCTTAAAACAGAATCTCAGAAAGTATTACATAAAGTCTGGGGAATCCCTTCTGTAAAAAGAATATCAGAATCTGCTAAGCAAGGTCTTGCATGTAAAAATCAAATCATTGTTGTTGGTCATAAGGCTATTGAATTAATTGATACAATAGGCAAGTCAAAGAACACAGTTTTTGTTTATCAGGCTGAGCAAAAAGGAACCGGCCATGCTCTGAAAACAGCTCTTGATGCATTGGAAAACAAGTTTAAAGGCAGTGTGTTCATATTCCCCGGGGATATGTGTCTTATGGACTCAGATACAATCAGAAGATTTGGTGAATACTTCGAGTCCCTGAACTCAGATATGATAATTGCTACTGGTACTTATAAAGGTCCCCCTGAGCTAAATTATTATGGCAGAATATTAAGTAAAAATCATAGAATAATAGATTTAATTGAACATAAAGATATACTTAAGCTTACAAATAGCCAAAAACAAGAGAAGCTTCTACAGAACAATGAATTTAATTCGGGAATGTATGCTTTCAGAGTAAATGAGCTCATTAAACATATTAACAAGATAAAGAACAATAATGTAAAAAAAGAGATATATCTCACTGATATGGTGAAAATTTACAACAGATTGGGTCTTTCTGTGCACGGTTTTAAAATAGAGAATAAAGACTTAATCATTGCTTTCAACAATAAAACTGTTCTTAAATATATGGAATCGGTTCTAAGGAAAAAATATTACGAGCAGTTAAAGAATATAATAACTATTCAGGACGAAGAAAAATTTTTCATACATGAACAGGTAATAAAAGACATTATTAAACAGGATGAAGAGTATGGACCACTGGATATCTCGGTAGGAGAAGATGTTTACATCTCAAGTGGAGTCAAGCTGAACAAGGGGGTTGCCATAGGTAGGCACACTGTACTTGATGGCAATATTGTGCTGGGAGAAAACTCGTGGATTGATAAAAATGTCAATATTTCAACATATCCGGATCAAACGCTAAAAATCGGTGAGAATTCCCAAATTCTGCAGGGAGATATTATTAAAGGAAACACTACTATTGGGAAAAATGTCAGAATTGAATCAAGCGTTAATATAACAGGCAGTGACGAATTTCCTACACGTATCAGTGATAATTGCTTAATCAAGGGAACTAGTTATATCTTTGGATCAATAATAGAAAAAGATAACTGGATTGAACATTCTGTTCTTATAAAGCAACGCGTATGCAGAACAATAAAGAAAGACAGCAATATACAAAAAGTTAAATATATTATTCCGCTTCCTCAGGGAATTGATTCCCTTGAATCATTAAAAAAGAATTAGGTGCGAGAAAACCTATCCATTCTTATAGCATTAATCATATTAATTTCCTGCCTGATTGTTATCAACAATTATCTATCAGAAAAATTTGAATTTGCGCTGCTTATAGAAACCAGCCAAAAAGAAACAGAGGGTTACCTGCAACCATACATGTCCAAACGGAAGCAAATAAAAGAGCTGAGGAAATTCATTAAAAAGCATCCTCATACTTCTGAAGTAATAGATAAATATATTGAACTTGGCAAAATCTTCGAGCAAATAGAATCAAGACGAGAAGCATATTGGACATATAAATCTGCTATTAGAAAAGAGAGAGAGAATCCTGAAATTATAAAGATCTATCTACTTCTCATAAATTCACTTAAAGACAAAAAGTCCGCTTTATTTAAGATTTATCGGGATGTTAGCAAAAGATTTCCTGACGATAGACGTCTGGCAGATATATACAAGAAATACGCTAAAATGCTAGAGGAGAGAAAACAAAAAGAAGAATCTCTGAAATTTTATAAAATAGCTGCAAAATATGCCTCAAGAAAGGAACAGTTAAGCATTTTAAAAAAGTCTGCAAAAATATATCTTGGATCAGGAGACAACAAAAAAGCACTTGAAGTCTATAATAAAATACTTAACGACTTCACTGATATAGCAACAGTAAAAGATATTGCAGAAATATATCTATCAAAATCTGATATTCTCTCTTCTCTGGGGAAATATTCTGAAGCAATCAATACATGTAACAAAGCTTTAGAGTCGTCTAAGGTTGAAAAAGATAAAATGCGAATTTGGGAACAAATAGCCTCACTCAATGAATCCATGGGTAATTACCAGAAATCACTTGAAATTTATAAAGAAATTGCCAAAAAAGACCAAAAATACTTAGCTAGATATTTTTATATCGCCAAATTAGAAGAACGTTTGGGTAAATCAGATGCTGCAAGTAAAATATATGATGATATTATAACTAATTATGCTAATACAGTCTGGGCAGAGAATGCAATGGGAGAACGCTGGGTACGTGACCGCTCTCGAAAGTATCCTAAACAAATATATGCTGCAAAAAGAACTTCTTCTTCGCCTAAAATAGATGGATATCTATCCGATACGTGTTGGATAACAGCTCAAAAGGCTACTGATTACGTTGATTTCAAAAATAAGACGAAGGTATCTCAGCAAACTGTTGCGATGGTTAGCTATGACGATAAAAATATATATTTTGGTTTTATTCTTTATGAAAAAAACTTATCAAAAATGGTTATTAAGCGTAAAACCAAAGACAGCGGTGTATGGAGTGATGACTGTGTGGAATTTTTTATAGATCCCAATAGAGATTATCACAGCTATTTTCATTTTTCCATGAATCCAAAAGGGGTTTTCGGTGATCAATATGCGCCCTATGGACGAAAATCCTGTTCTTCGGCATGGAACGGTAAGTGGTATGCAAAAACCAGAATCCATAAGTTAAAACATTGTTGGACAGCTGAAGTCAGCATTGATTACGCCTCTCTGAAGGTAAAACCACCTATTTATAACGCAATCTGGGGAATAAACTTCAACAGAGCTCGCAGAGCAGGAAGTATTGAGGTTAGTTCATGGACATACACTGGCAAGAATTTCCATACACCTGAGAGATTTGGATATTTAGTATTCAAATAATAACATGAAATATAAGTCCACTGTCCTTACATTATTAGCTCTCTGTTTTTTATTGTTCACTCTTCACTCTTCACTTTCCACTGCTTACTGTTCCTCCAATATACCATGGTGGAATTCTGACTTTAAATGCAGAAAGACTGTTTATCTACTTTTATGGGAAAAGACCCAACAATCCTCCGACGTAGCATACACAGTTTTTACTACTGGTGGACTTATAAATGATAATGGTTCTGACATAAGAGTAACAGATAACTCTGGCAATATTGTGCCGCATAAATTGATAAATTGTAATCCACTTGGCAAGACAAAGATCATATTTGAGGCTAAAACTAGTTTCGAAAATTACTATATTTACTTTAATAATCCAAATGCACAACCTATGAACTATAACTGGAATCCTTTATATACAGGACTTTTACTGGAAACCAGAAAACTTGGCTCAGGATACTGCAAGAATTGGCGACAGATGAAAAGATTACTGGATAGAAATAAACAGACATATGAAAAAGGATATGTCTCTAACATTTTTCAGGGCTATAACTTATTTGGCCCATCTGAAAGATTTATTAGTATCTATAGCGGACATATATACTGTGCCCAAACAGGTGTGTACTGGCTTGCAACTGCTTCGGATGATGCCTCTTTTTTATTCATAGATAATAGACTTGTTACGCAGTGGCCAGGAGCTCATGGAGCATACAGCGGAGTTTATGGAAAATACAGAGGGAAAATTCATCTTAAAGCAGGCATACACAAGATTGACTATTATCATGCTCAATTCAGTGGGGTTACTGCCGCTGTAGCAGGATGGAAGAAACCCAAAGACAAATACTTTAAACTTATACCCAAAGAAGCATTCTTATTACCTGTTCATACTAAAGTGACAAATTTTGAGAAGTATGATAATCCCGTAGCAGCTGATTTTGCATGGAAACAAGTAAGTGATTATAAAATAGATAAAAATATCTACTCGTGCTTACAATTTTATAATCTATCAGGAGATCAAAAACTTGGAGGTCTCTGCATCTGGGATTTTGGAGATGGAACAACAAGTAGAAAGACAAATCCCCTACATGTTTATCTTCAAACTGGAGAATATAAAGTTAAACTCAAAATAGCAGCAGATAAAGTAACCCTCAAAGATGCAAGGGAAATCAGAGGGCAGATTAAAAGCACCTCTCCTGGTCTTGAGATTGAAATTCCAAATGGAATATGTTTATTCCCTGCTAGAGAGGTTCGGTCAATAGAAAAAGACATATCAGACACTACTAGCCAAAATATAAGAACAATGGATGTGTTTTTTAATAAGGATGAAGATTATAAAAACCGCTCTAGAAAATATACTAAGATTATCTCAGAATACCTGATTAAATGCGATTCTCCAAAAACACTCATGGCAAGCATAAACTTCTTTTTGCAAGTCGGAGAGGATTCACTTGCTGCTAAGGCATGTAACTTGTTTATAAAACAATTCAGCAACCTGGATCCAATTCAAATTGCCAGGGTGTATATAGTCTTAGGGGACTTTTACAAAAACAGTAAAAAAAATCCCAAACATGCCTTTGAAACATATAAAAAAGTTTTATATACCTGTAATGATAAAAGCACAGTTTTACTTGCGAGGCGGAAAATGGCAGATATAGTAGCCTTTGACTTTAAAAACTATGACAAAGCTATTTTTGAATATAAAAACATCCTGAAAGAATATGAAAATAAAAAAAGCGTGGAGACAAAACAAATTCTCATGAATCTTGGAGATTCTTACAAGGCACTGGCTGACATCAAAAATGCAGCTAAATACTACATTAGTGCATCAAGTAAAAAAGACACTTATATGCAAGGTTACTATATGCATACAATCTCAAACTATATAAAAAGAAAAAAGATCAATGACGCTATGAAAGAAATAAAAAAATGGGAAGATCAGTATCCTCTGAGTAAACTAGGATATAGTTCGTTATATAAAGCTGAGTGTTATTACTATACGCAATGCTATTCAGAAGCAATAAACGAGCTAAATATGTTGATAAAAATCAATCCTGAAAGCACAATACTCCCAGAAGCCAAATTATTCCTTGCTCATTGCTACAGAGCTAAAGGAGAATTTCGGGAAGCAGATAAACTTTACAAACAAATAACCACTGATTATCCAGGAATCCCGAAAGCATTCGGGACATCCAAAGCAAAAAACAAGTAGCTGGATTAATATTCTTGCTTTTTTTTACCCTATATATTAGTATTATTCAGTATCGTGGTGGGTGTAGCTCAGTTGGCTAGAGCGTCAGATTGTGATTCTGGATGTCGCGGGTTCGATTCCCGTCACTCACCCCCAACCTGCGCCTGTAGCTCAGTTGGATAGAGCGGCAGACTTCGAATCTGAAGGTCGCCCGTTCGAATCGGGCCAGGCGTACTAAAATAATTTTGAATTTTGATTTGAATTAAAACAATGAGACCAAGTATATATAGCAGAATTGCAGACGCTCTAGATTATACAGGGGAAGTCTTAATATTACTGGCAAAAACTGTATATTGGTGTAAAACTGCATTTAAAAATCTAAAACCTATTGCAAAACAAATGCTAGAAATGGGCGTTTATACGCTTCCTATTACATCTTTAATGTCTCTTTTTACAGGAATGGTGCTCGCTCTCCAGACAGGAACTGAACTTTCAAAATATCACATACAGCACCTGATAGGTTCAATAGTGTCAGCATCCATGTGCAGAGAAATGGGACCTGTGCTTACTGGGCTTATAGTTGCAGGAAGAGTCGGAGCGTCAATGACAGCAGAACTTGGAACAATGCAGGTGTCTGAGGAGATAGACGCGCTTAAAACATTGGCAATAAACCCTATCAGATACTTGGTAATGCCTAGATTTTTGGCATGTATAATTATGCTTCCTATTCTGGTTATATACTCAGATTGCGTAGGCATGGCAGGCGGATTTATTGTATCCAGATTCCAGATAGGCGTTGATACCAGTACATACCTGGACAGCATTAAAAACTTCTTAACAATAAGAGACATATATAGCGGATTGGTAAAGGCATTTGTCTTTGGCATAGTTGTTTCAATAATATCATGTTATCAGGGATTTAGAACCAGAGGCGGAGCTGAAGGCGTTGGTAAATCAACTACTGCCTCTGTTGTTATCTCATTTCTATTGATTATAGTGTTTGATTACTTCTTAACCAGAATGTTTTTTCAAAAGAGCTAATAAAATGATAGAAATAGACAATCTGGATGAAAAAATTAGTTTCCATGAACGCAGAAGATATTCTCGTTTGCCAATTGAAATAAATGTGTTAATAAGCACTGAGCTTCCTGAACATACAGCTTTTGCACACCACGAAGAAAGAAAATCCAAAGACATAAGCAGCGAAGGTATCTGTTTTAAGACCCAGAAGCAAATAAAAGCTGATTCTATGATATACCTAAAATTATCTCTTCCTGACAGTAACAAGGAGGAAATATCTGCAAATGGTATTGTGAGATGGCAGAGAGAAATAGTGATTTCAAATGGGGCAAAATACTATGAAACTGGCCTGGAATTTGCGCAAATAGAGAAAGGTGCAAGGCAAAGGATTGTTGAATTTGTAAAGGCTAAAGAAATAATAATTAACATTGTCGATTTACACAAAAGTTTTGGAGATGAAAAAATATTAAAAGGTGTTAATCTTAAAATTAGACGTGGGGAAACCATTGTTATTATCGGATGCAGTGGATGTGGCAAGACCGTACTTCTAAGACATATAATTGGACTTGTAAAACCGGATTCTGGTATAGTAGAAGTTGATGGAGTTGACATTACGAGAATCTCGGATAATGAACTTGATAAGATTAGAAGAAAATTCGGCATGCTTTTTCAATCTGCTGCATTGCTTAATTCTCTTACCGTTGAAGGAAACATGAAGTTGGGATTACAAGAGCACACAAACCTTAGCGAAGAGGATATGAATAAAATAGTCAAAAATAAGCTCAAAATAGTTGGATTAGACGGGGCACAAAAACTTAAACCTGCAGATTTAAGTGGAGGCATGAAAAAGCGTGTAGGGCTTGCAAGAGCAATTAGTATGGACCCGGAAATTATACTCTACGATGAACCCACAACCGGACTTGACCCAGTCAGAGCAGATTCTATTAACAAACTTATTCTGGAGCTTGAGAATACATTGAATACTACGTCAATAGTAATAACTCATGATATGGTCAGCACATATCAGATTGCAGATCGCATAGCAATGTTATATAATGGCAAGATTATTCAGGTGGGAACTGTTCAGGAAATTAAAAATACGGACAGTCCTATTGTCAGACAGTTTATTACAGGAAGTAATGTTGGACCTATAACTTAACGGAGGTATATTTTGAATATTGAAAAGAAGGTCGGGATAGCGTTCTTTATAGGTATTGTATTGCTTATGGCTCTAACCTTCTGGGTAGGGAAAATCAGATTGTTTGAAAACGGATATATAATAAAAGTTAATTTTAGCCAGATAGGCGGACTCAAAAAAGGAGACACAGTAACATTGGCCGGGATGAAAGTAGGACGTGTCGAAGATTTTAATATAAAAGATAATAAAATACAGGTTTCGCTGTGGATAAAAAAAGATATAATACTCAGGCAAAATTCTATATTTGGCATTAATGACGTAAGCCTCATGGGAGGCAAATATGTTGGCATTACAATGGGAACCTCAGACAGCCTTGTTTTAATGCCCGGGAGTATTGTTGATGCTAAAGATTCCTATCAACTGGATCAGCTCTTTACTAAAGCAGGAGAAATATCAGAAGGTATTGGAAAGCTTGTGGAGAAAATTGAAAAGGGAGAGGGAACAGCAGGAAAGCTCTTAAGTGATGAAGAACTTTATAAGAATACTGCTGAATTTATGAAGTCAGCAAAGGAAACATCTGATAAGGCGCAAAAAATTATGGATGAATTTCAAGAAATTGGCACAGAAGTAAAAGAGACAGTTAAAATAATTAATAAAATCGTAAAAAAAATCGATAAGGGAGAAGGAAGCGTTGGCAAATTGATTCATGATGAGCAGTTGTATAATGATGCCAGGAAAGTTATGAAATCAGCAAAAACAGCATCTGAAGACGCAAAAGATGTTCTAGGTAAAATGAGAGAAATAAAGACATGGTTAGGTGGCGAAAGTGTCTATTCTATTAGACATGGAGCTGCAAGAAACAAGGGCTATGTGAGAATTGAACCTTCTGAGAATAAATATTATCTTGTAGGAGCAAGTAAGCTGGGCACAGGCAATTCAAAAGATGATAGACGCGAAATTGAGTATGACGTGCAACTTGCATTAAAATTCTTTGACAATAACTTAACAGTCAGGGGCGGCTTGATAAACTCAGGCGCAGGACTGGGAGCAGACTATAGGCTTCCCGATAAGAAAACCAGCATTACAGTTGAAGGGCACAGTGCTGTTTACAGCTCTCCATTCTTTCTTAGAACAAATCTGAGCTATAAAATATGGAAAGATAAAAGCTACTATATAGTTGCTGGAGCAGAAGATATTCTGGACAGACCGTCATTTATAGCAGGTATAAAAATAGAATATAATGACCAGGATCTCAAATATCTTGTTGGGTTAATGGGCGCAGCAAGATAACACCCCTATTTTTTTCTATGAGAATATTAACGCGCTATATCCTAAGAGAATTTATAGACCCTTTCTTCTCGAGCCTGTGCGTTTTTACATTTATTCTATTTCTGGGAAACATGTTTAGACTGGCAAATATGCTGGTTAAAGAACGAATTAGTGTGCTTAGCATATTAAAACTAGTTGTATATCTTCTCCCCTTTATCCTGACCTACACCTTACCAATGGCAATATTGGTAGCTACTCTTACATCTATTGGCAGGCTCTCTTCTGACAATGAAATAACCGCTATGAAGGCAAATGGGATAAATCCTTATAAAATAATCACGCCTCCAATCCTTGCTGTTGCTGTAATATTGTGCCTAGTCTCTTTACCGTTAAATAACACAATTGCCCCTAGAGCGAACTTCTCTTCAAAAAGGCTATTTAAAGAAATCGGTATTTTGAATCCTTTAGCTCTTTTGGAAGAAAAAAAACTAATAAAGATATTCAAAGGGTATACTTTTTATACAGATAAAATTAAAAACAATGTTTTATATAATGTTGTAATTCACCACCTAAAACCAGACTCTTCTGTAAGAACAATAACTGCAAAACAAGGGTATTTTATATCTGAGCCAAAACAAAAGAGTTTAGTACTTAAATTAAAGAATGGTTTTGTTGAAGAATTTAACTCGAAAAATTCAAAAGAATATTTTAAATGCTCCTTTAAGATTTACCCTATAGATTTTGGTTCTATTGCTTACGATATGATTAAATTAAAAAAGAGCTATATTGAAATGACTTCTAATGACTTGAAAAACAAAATTGCAAAAGCAAATTCTAACATAAATAAATTATCCGTGGAATTATACAGAAAAGCTTCTCTTTCTTTTACATTTATCCCGTTTATCCTAATTGGGATTCCTTTGAGTATTAGATATCGCCGTAGTAGCAAATTTGCAGCTATGGGAATAGGCATGCCTGTTATTCTTCTTCACTACTTACTAATGATATCAGGATCAATAATAGCGCAAAAAGGCTACATGCCACCTGCTATAGCAATGTGGCTGCCAAATATTATAATTGCAGCAGCAGGTATATATTTAATTTATAAAACCAGTTATAGCCATAAATAGGAAACAATGAAGGTTATAGATCGCTATCTTATAAAAAGTTTTTTGTGTTCATTCTTTTACTGCCTAACGGCATTTATATGTCTCTATCTGATAATAGATCTAATAAGCAATACAGACGAATTTGTAGCAGAAGGTGCAAAATTCACTGATATTGCAAACTATTACAGAAACCTATTGCCAGATATATATATAAAAATCATGCCAATCTCAACTCTTATAGGCATAATAATAACCTTGAGCTATCTTAATAAACATAACGAGCTAATGACATTGTGGGCTAGTGGAGTAAGCTCTGTGAAAATTTTAATGCCATTTTTATTGGTTTCGGCAATTATAAGTTTAGCATCTATACCCGTAAGTATGAATATCGCTCCTAAATCAATGTCAAAAGCGCGTTACATATGGAAAGTCAACATCGGTAAACAATACCAAGTTAAAAAGAAAATATGGACTGATTTCGCATTTTTAGATGTAAAAAACAGAATCGTTCATGTAGGTCTTTTTAATGCTAAAGATAAATATATGCATAATATTAAAATAACTCAGTATGATAAAAATTATAATATCAAAAACACAATTATTGCTAAAGAGGCAAAGTGGATAAATAAAAAATGGCTACTTTTTAATGGGCTAATCCGTGTATTTGATATAGAAGGCTCTATTATTAAAACCGAAAACTTTAAACAATTAGAATCTGACATCACAGAAACGCCCCGTGGTCTTTTGATTAAACAGGCTGAATTACCGCACCTAGACACAAATCTTTTAAAACGCCGCATTAAAAGCTTAATGAAAATCAAATGCTATCCATATAGAGAATTGACAGAGCTGCATTCAAGAATATCGCTTCCGTTCTCAAATCTTGTAATGATAATTATTGCTTTTTCTATAATGCTAGTTGTGGGCAAAAAGGGCAAAATGGAAAGTATTGGAATTGCTTTGAGTATTGGATTTATCTATTATGGCATAGCGATTCCTATTATATTAGCAATTGGAAGAGATGGAACTATTCAGCCCTGGCTTGCCGCCTGGCTGGCTAATATCATTTTTGCGCTTCTTCATCTCGGAATATTAATCAAGGCAAGAAAATAAGTTATGCAACAAAAACCTGATTTTTACCGGACTCTTTGCCTCTGTATAAAGCATCATCTGCTTTCTTCATAATCCTTTCCGCCGAATCTGCATCCTCAGGATAATCTGCAAGTCCAAAAGTTATTGTAACCTTACCACCTGGCTGGCTGGCTTCATTAACAAATTTATATTCTTCAACAGTTTTTCTTAACTTTTCTGCTACAATTTTAGCGCCCTTTCTCAAGGTATTCGGAAGTATTATAACAAACTCTTCCCCGCCATAACGAGCAACAATGTCTCCTCTTTTTGTATTGTTTCTCAATATCTTCCCAATTTGCCTGAGCACCTCATCTCCAGCAGGATGACCATTAGTATCATTATAATGCTTAAAGTCATCAACATCTCCCATTATGAGTGAAAGAGGCTTCTTGCCCTCTTTTGCTCTCTTTATTTCAACCATTAGTTTCTCCTGAAAATGGCGATGATTATATAAATTAGTCAATCCATCTGTGATTGAAAGCAACTTTGTTTTCTCTAATAACTGAGCATTTTCTGCTAACAATCCTGCTTGGCTTGCAACAGTTGTCAGAAGGTCCAGCTCTTCTCCAGTAAAATCACGCGGCTTATCTGCTAACCCTCCTATTAATCCTATAACCTTTTTTCTCCTTCGCAACGGCGCAACAATCAAAGACTTTATACCCTGTTCACTTAAAAACTTGTATTTAGGAAAAGACGCCAAATCATTTATTAAGTGTGATTGTCCCTTCTTTATTACATCTTCTTTTATTTGCTCTCCAAGAGTCAATTCTTTCCTCCCTTTTATAACCCGCATAAAGAAGTCCTGCTGCTCATCGCTGTACAGTTGTAGAATAATTACATCTACCTGTAATATCTTAGCTACAGCATCTACTATTCTTCTTAATACTTGTTCTAAATCTTGCTCCTCTCCAAATACATCTATAGCTTGCTTTATAACATTCAAGATGTATGATTGCCTGCGGGTATCCATTAAAACTAGTTCCAGCTTTTCATGCTCACGTCGCAAGCTTGCCAGCCTCTTGTGCAAATTCGCATAGGAAACAGACCATATAAGAAACGCCAGTAAAAATGCAATATCGAATATTCCCAAAATATAAAAAGGGTGAGATATTCTGCCAAATTTGACAAGAATATTTAGCGTGAGCAACACGGAAACAAACAAAAAGATGGTGAAATTTCTTGATATTTTTGAAACCACTTTATTTGGCTACTCTCCCTCAACAGTACCAATATTAAGATCAAGGTCAGCACGTCTTTCAACTCGTTCTACTTTTCCATCACGAATCCAGAAAACTCTATCAGAAACATCCAGCATTTTTAAATCATGTGTAGCAGAAATAATAGTAACTTCCTTCTCTTTGTTCATCTTACGCAGAAGATCTATGATTTCTTTGCCTGTTTTTAAATCCAAATTCCCTGTCGGCTCATCTGCTAGAACAATAGCTGGATCATTTGCCAGTGCTCTTGCTACAGCCACTCTTTGCTGCTGTCCGCCTGATAATTCAACTGGTTTGTGCTGAACTCTATCTCCTAATCCTACCATTGTAAGAAGCTTTACTCCTTTATCTATTGCGTCATCCGTTGACATCCCTGCAAAAGTCATTGGCAAAGTAACATTCTCTAAAGCTGTCATAACAGGAATTAAATTAAAGCTTTGGAATATATAGCCTATCTTTCGACATCTAAGCCACGCTAATTCATATGCATCTAATTGAGCAACATCCACCTCATCTATATAAATTTTACCATCAGTTGGCTTATCAAGTCCACCTATCATATTGAATAGGGTAGACTTACCTGATCCTGAAGGCCCCATTATAGAAATGTATTCACCTCTTTTTATCTCTAGATTAATACCTTTCAATGCCTCCAAAGAAACATTGCCCATTATAAAAACCTTTTTTACATTTCTCGTTCTTACAACATTTTCTTCAGCCATTATAATCTCCTTAAATTATATTTCCGAACGCATTGCATCTGCGGGAACCATTTTAGCAGCAGTATAAGCAGGATATATTGCTCCTATAACAGCCAATACTGTGCCCAAAATTACAGCAACTACAAAATAATACAGAAAACCAAGCACTGGAAACTTAGTAAAAACCTCTAACCCATAATTTATACTTGATACAATGGTCATCATTAAACCACCTAATAATGCGCCTACAATTGAGCCAAATAATCCCATAAATCCTGACTCCAGTAAAAATAATTTAATAACAAATCTATCCAGCGCTCCAAGACACTTCATTGTTCCTATTTCCTTGTATCTCTCAGTAACTGACATTAACATTGCGTTTGCGATTCCAACAACGCAAACCAAAAGGGATAATACCACAAGCCATATTTGCCTGGCCTGTTCTTCTCCACCTACGTTCTGTAATTGAACCCTGACTTTCAAAGAGCCTTTTTCTAACAATGTCTTATTTATAGAGTCAGATACAAAGATAGACATCAAAAACGCTATTGCAAGTATTATGCCGCTTGCTGTTATCATAGAACGTCCCAGCCTTGTTTTTATGCTCTTTACACTTATTTCAACAGCCTTGCTCATCGGAAGAACTACTTGCTTTCCAATTTTCTCTTTTTGCTCTGCCATTAAATTTTCTCCTATTTAGGCATTGCGATTACTATAAGTCCCCTATATGTCAACTGCCTTAAATATACGAGCAGCGATCTTTCCGCTTTTTCTCTACCTAAGCCATACTTCTTACTAAATACTTTTATTATATCATTTACGGTTTTGTCTCCGTCACACAATGCCCACACACAAGCGCCTATTTTATCTAAAATAATTCTTTTGGTTTCAGGCAGTCTAAACACCTTTGATAACAAAGTCACTAATTTTGCCTTCTTCCTATATACAGTAATCTCTAAATCGTCATTGTCAACTGTTTTTACACCCACTGCTTCATTCCTGATTGGTCTTGACATTAAAAGTCTTTCCTTCTTCGATATTCCCCTCATTCAAAATACTATCTGTGATACTGACTTAAAAATAAGCGCAATGGCTATTGCTACCATGGCTATCAATCCAACTCCACAGGCGTAACCTGCAGCCAGTAACGGCGCAAACGATCTCCACCTTTTCTTACCAAATTTCTTAGCAAAATAGAACCTGCCTAAAAGAGCACCAATAAACATAGGAATTATATGATGCGGCCACCAGCCAGTTACTCCTGCAATCATTCCATAAAAAAGTGTAACAGGTAATTTCAAAATACCTATTAAACCAAACACCCCAAGTCCTAATATCCCACCCCATGCAATAATAGGTAATTTAATAGCTTCCAGCATCCACGGACTCCCTCCTTTAATTGTTGTAGAAACCCATAATGCCTGAAACGTTGCCGTAAGAGGCCACATTTTATTTACGTATGCATAAGCCGCAGCAGGAATCGGACCCATCCGCCATATTATTTCCCAAAAAAGAAAACTGCAAAACGCCATAACAACAAAAGAGAATATTTCAGCCTTTATCAGACTGCGCAGCTTTGTTCTCGTCAATTCAAGCTCCTTAAACTTTTGTGTATATGCACCTACATTAAAAAAGGGTATTGGCGCAAACCATATAGCCACTCCGGAAAATCCGCTTTTAATGAATATCCCCTCCCTGAGATACGGAAATGAAACACCACCGGGCATACCTGCTATACCAAAAAGTCTTGCTGAAATATATGAGAGAAGCGGTGTTAGAACAAATCCAAACAATATTAATAATACTACTGGAAAACTAGGAACAAGTTTATGGCAAAGCAAAATGTATCCTATAGTCGCAAATATCCATATGCCTAAAGCCAACCATATAGGAATATCTCCCCTGCCTTCTGGAGGCTTGTAATCATCTACTACCACCTTATTAACTTTTTGACTTATTCTCTTTTTTATTGAGCTTATTACTAATCCGCCTATACCTATAAGAGCTACTACAATACCGAGTCCTATTGTAACACTTATCCAGAAATCCATTTTTGTTGCTATAACTGTTTGCCTTACATCCATACCTGATGTCCAGTGTGGAATCAGTCCAAATTTGTGCAGTATGGGATTCCCAACAACATTAGCTAAAATAGAGCCTATAAAACCTCCTGCCATTACCCAAAACGGCAGGACAAAACCAGCAAAGAGAAATCCAAGATCTGTCATTGAGCCAAATATGGCACCCGGAAGAAAGCCGCTTATCTTCGCTGTTGCATCAACCCAAGGAATAGGAATCAACATCAAAGGTTTTGCCGCAACAAGCCCTGTTAGAGTCGGTATCACAACATAAATTAATCCATAGACGATACCTATCATACCCGCAATAGTAAATACCTGCATGCGCATGCTGTCTTTTTTCGCGCTCATATCCTCAAGAGCCATAACCCCCTCTGCCGCAACCGGTGCCATTGGAAATTCTAGTCTTTCAACATCACTGGTTATTCGAAACAGGATATATCCAAGGCCAAACTGGGTTAATCTAAATAGAATATTGCTTCCAACAAGAATCAGCAATGGAACTATCCATGCAGAATCCAAAAATGTTCTTTTTGTCAGGACTCCTGAATCAGGAGACGGAACTACCCACGAAGGGATTAAGTTGTCAATTCCCAAATGATGCGCTTGCGGAGTTCTTATAAAATACTGCTGCCAGATCTTTTCGCTAAATATACCTCCCTTAAGAACAAGGCTGGCTGCGCCCATTGTCATGCCAGCAGCAACCAAGGTTGCTGCTACATATCCAATTATGTATATTTCCTGCTTCTTTAGCTTAATAAAGGATCTTTTCGCTATCTCAACAAACAGGATCATAGTAACCCACATAGTCGGAAGCATACCACCTGTAATTAAGCCAAGATAAATAGATCCAGGCAGCATCACGAGGCCAATAAAAATACCGGCAATTATGGTTTTTACATTAAATCCATCTAGGAATTCCTCTGATTCACTCTTTACTTCAGGTTCAAATTCTTTATCCATACCTATACTTTCCCTAGCTCCATCTTCTCTCCTTCTTCTTTGTATTCATTCTTTATCTTTGGACTAATTGTTCTCCACACAAGAAACTGTTTCCTCAGCGTATCCAGAAAATGTCTATTCAATCTCTTCCATGCACCAGTTTCTCCGCTTAGTCTCACAATCAACAGCTTTATGTAATACACATTGTATTCTCCTGCAGGAATTGCCTTTAACTGAAAATCCTGACTCACCCCTAAATCAAATGGAGCTAACCAAGTTCTTGTCTTGAGAATATATCCTGTTTCTTCCTTTTCCTTGAAAGTACACAGATTTGCTCCGTCTGTATAGAAATTTCCTACTGACTCCTCTTCATACGAGGCAAAGTAATCCTTTAAGAATACAGTCAACCCAAAAACTTCCGTACCACTTACTGTAAATGGAAAATCGAATTCCCAATTATCTCCTATTGGCTCAGGAAGTTCCCATTTTCTAGTCACATCAGGAACAGCAAGCTCTGCTGCCTTCCTGGCAGGATAGATAGTAGATAAAATCACTGTTGCCATTACGATTAATGTAGAAGCTACCGCTGACATGGATGAATAATTTAGAGTTAATCCCCCTAATAAGTCAAAAACAGTCAAAACCTTTGCTATCACCTGCCCAAGCAAATAACCTGCTACAGCTCCCAAAACCGCATATACACATGATTCTGCTATAAATAAGGCTGAAATATGAATAGGAGCTAGCCCAACTGAGGAATAGATTCCGATTTCTTTAAATCTCTCATATACAGACCCCATCATGGTGTTAAGGACTATCAGGGAAGCAATAAGAATTGGTATAAACAAATTTCCCATACCCGATAATGAGCTAAGTCCTAATGAGCTGTATACTGTAACCTTTCCATCAATGCCCGCAAAAAGAGTAACTGCCAATCTGGATATAAAATTCTCTATGCTTTCTCTTACATCTATCCCTTCTTTAAACTTAATAGCAACTGACTGTATAGTACCTCCAAGTTCTTCCACTAATTTGTATGGAACCATAACAACATTTTCATATTCCAAATGGTTAAATGATTCTACTTCACCTGCGCCTCCTTGTGCGCTCATTTTTTGAGCTTTCGACTTCTTAAGCTTTCTTATGGAATCAGCATCCGTAATCATAATATCTACAGGTGTTAAACTTTCATCATCAAGATCTTTGAGACCAAATATATCTGACGCATTAAATATTCCCTTAACTAACAATTTATTCCCAAACATCCGCACATAGCTTTTTCCTACATCCTTTGAAGATATTGATATTAAGTCTGCTAACTTATCTGAAATAATACATACATTTCTATCTTTATCATTGAACCATTCTCCATACTTAAGATACTTACTAATACCTGTAATCCCTTCTTCTTGAGGAGTTAGGCCAATCAATCCAAGTACATAAGCGGATTTATCTCCCTTCTTTATCTTAATATAGCTCTTGCCTGTAGTAAAATCCTTATTAGGAATATACCACGCTCTGGGAGATACATTAGCTATATCTTTGAATTCAGCTTCTATATATTCACAAGCAGGCTCTTCTATTGGGCTCCAAGTTCGATCTCTTATCATAGCTCCTTCATAAAGAGGCTTATTATTCCTGGGAACTTGGTTGAATTTCATAAATGACTTTACTGATGTGAATGAAAGCACTGTAAATGTAAGAAGAATAAGTGTGACAGAGGTCAATAAAGTTCTAATCTTTCGCTTCTTCATATTAGAAATACCCAAAGAGAATGCAGCAGCTGACGCGCTTGCTCTGCTAACATCACTTTCATAGGATCTGGCCATTTTCCTCTTTAAGTTTTGCATCCTCTCTTCAAATTTAGAGCTTATTATTAATAGAACTATTAAAGAAAGCGTCATTATAATGAATGCAAGAAGAATTATTTCCGGGGCATTTGTCAATTTAAATGCAGGATGAACAAAACGCATAATCATATATATCGCAATAAATATGCCTGCTATTCCTCCAATTTGCTTTTTGATATCTACGAACCCAAATAGTAAACGCTCCACAAAATAAGCAAATGGGATAAGAAGCGCAAGATAGAAGATAATGCCCTTTATTACATCATTTGCTGTAGCTTTTACATCCGGATACGCCCTGGATTCTATTCCAACTGCTCTTCTTGAATGCTTTATAAATTCATCCCATCTTTTATTCTCTTTGGCCTTAGTAGCTTTTTGCAGAGCTTGTTCAGCTTTCTTATGTAAATTCCAAAGCCTGTCATTCGATATCCCATATTTTTCTAGATTCTCCATTCTGAACTGGTTTAACAGCAGCATATCTTTTGCTGCCTGAAATGAAGTATTCTCAATTGTTCCATCCTTAGATATCAAAAACCCGTCGCCTTCAGAATGAGCCTTGGTTTCTGCATCTTTTGAATTCAACAACAATAGACGCATCCCAAGGAGCCCTGCTCCAAAAGCAAGCTTTATAGATGTGTTTGGAGAAGAATAAACAACTCCGTATGTTTCAATAGAAGACGTCCAATCCCAAGGTTTAACCTCTATGAATGAATATCCATACGAAAATGGGACACTATTCCCTTCGTCAAATACATCAATATTATCAAGCTGCGCCAAATATCTTGGGTCTAATAATTCATAAACATTAGTGGCTATGCATGGGAACAGAACAATAGTGCGTTCAACAAATCTCCAATCTATTCTAAATTCTGTTGAATACATTTCATTTCCATAAACACCCATATCCGGAGCGTAGATTATATCTCCTGATTCAGGATCCAAAGAGTATGCTTCTAATCGGGATTTATCCCCTATTATTCTGGATATTTCGAAGGAACCATTCTTGTCTGTCAGTTCTATCAACTCTGGCCTTATGCCTTTAAATACCTCTGTAGTCCTTCTGAGTAGTTTCAAAACAGCTAGCCCCCCTGCAATGGGCTGATCAGGCACAAAGCTTTTCCTAGGATCAAAAGTTACTATTCTACCTTTCAAAGTGCGTAAATCATCCTTGAACTTCGCCCTAATATCAGGAAAAAGTTCTTTTTTATTCAATGCCATATAAAATAAACAACTAATATGATTAACCTGGGTAAGGAGATTTTTGGAATCAACAGTTTCCAGTCTATCCAATGGTGTACCTACTAATCTTCTACTGTCATGTGCAGTTATAAAACAAAGCGCAGGAATTCCACCGGCTCCTATTATGCCCGCATCTGTATTAATCTTTCCGACAGTTATTGAATTTATATTCAGACCCTTTTCTGGACTAATGCCATTAATTAGAACACTGTCTCTGGATTTATTAAATATTCTCCCAATTTCAGTCGCAAAAGACATAAATGTTTTTCCGAAACTAGCAAAATATCCAAGATTTGTTCTTGTATCCGTATCATGGTATATTACCAGTTCGTTATTATGGCTTGATAAATCTATGCACAAGAAAAGCTTTATATCTATCGGGTCTGTGATCTTGCTTTTAAACGGCTCTTCCCGTCTACAGTGAGCCTGTAAAAAGGCATCTATTCCACGTCGCTCCAAGAAATGCCCGGATGTAGCTAAAAACAGAACTGTTCTTGAAGGAGGATTGTTACGGAGAATCTTTGCTATCTGGATAAGAGCAGCTATACTGCACGCACTATCCGCCCCAGGCGCTATGGAAGGCACAACAGAAATACTGTCATAATATGCCTCTATGGCTACAACCTCTTTCTTAAGTTCAGGGTCGCTTCCGGAAATCCATCCAAGCACATTTTTAGTAACCTTTTTTTCCCAGTCCATCTTTGCCTTAAGATGAACATCTAACTTCTCATCAGCTTCTTTTTTTATTAATCCCCTAAGATAAATACCATTCTGCTTGGATATCCAATATCTTGGTATATTTAATGGTAGATTTAGATATTTCTTTTCAGCTTCAACATGAGTTGTATCTTCCGGCTCTATAAAAATAAACGCCTTAGCTCCAAGCATTGAAATATTGAGCCATTGATTTCCACAGTTAAAATCAAGTAAGATAACTTTACCTTGAATGGTCTTGCCATTAAGATTTTCAAAGCTTCCTGTTTTCCCATCAATTATCTGACCCGTCATACCAGATGACGGAAGACTGGGAGTTCTGATAAGATTTGGCCATAAACAATACAGTGGAAGTTCTTTTTTGTTATTAGAAACAACCAGAGAAGCCCCTTTATCTACAGGAACTGTTACTGAGAAATTCTCGCTTTTTACGTTCTCAAGGCCAATCTTTCGAAAAAGATCTTCTATATATCTTGAGGCTTCCTCATTGCCTTGGTAACCAGAAACCCTTGATCTAAGGCTTGATAAATCAGAAACTATAGTTTTTATATATTGCTCATCTACTTGTTGAGCGATTTTAGTCAAATTTGCATCGCTATATATAGAGGAGAAAGGTGTTCCAACCAGCAATCCTATACAACATAGAAAAAAGACTAAATTTTTAATTTCGAATTTACACTTCTTCATTGCGAAATACTAACATACATTTTTAATATTCGTCAATCGCTTTTCTTTAAATGTCTTGCTTTTTTCTTTTTAAAATTTGAATATTTACTCATATGTGTTCTAATTCTCTTTATTCTTTTAAAAAATATAATTATCATAATGATTAAAAAAACATACATGATAACTTTAAACCAAATATTATCTATTCTAAAAATAGATGGCCATATGCTAAATATAGCAAGGAATATTAATATTGTTTCAAGATATTGAACTACTTTGTTATTCATACAATAATGCCCTTACAAAGTCAGCAGGCACAAATTTCTCTATATCATC
>Ga0207996_1000750_pt1 | contig 26512 bp, 24 predicted proteins | sample AntAceMetag02UKG_FD_184773 | JGI IMG/M metagenome (GOLD analysis project Ga0207996, IMG submission 184773) | Saline lake microbial communities from Ace Lake, Antarctica - Antarctic Ace Lake Metagenome 02UKG (SPAdes) (version 2) | ecosystem: Environmental > Aquatic > Non-marine Saline and...
CATTTTTTTGGAATCACACACCATCATTGGTTGGGAAGCAAATTGGGTACATCATTTCCGGCCCCCTGAGTCAAACACCAAATCTTATACAATATCTTGAAGCATCTTCCTTTGCCAGACAGGATTCCAATCATGTTGATATTATAACTGACGAAAGTGAAGATTCCCTTGAAATAGACAATTTACTGCAGAATTTTGCAGAACGGTTGGTACGCTTTTCCGAACAAAATTATATCAAACCAAAGAATTTTCTTGGGGTCGGTGGTCATAAAATATTCCGTGATGATATTTGGGGACGGCTTCGCATGATATGGCAGGCAGACTACAGGTACTATAAAGCGAATGGGAAGTATGACTTCCCTCAAAAAAAATATGGTATTCGAATTGCCACGGCTGTGATGATGTTGTTAACGAAGATTCCCAAGTTCAGGAAAAAATTTTACAATAAATTGAGAGATATGCCAATTAAAAGAATGCAAAGACTTATCAAAAAATATTAGTGATTGATATTGAATCACATAACAAGGTTTTTGCAGCGGAGCTCAAAAAGCGGGCCCGCTGAAAAGCGATGTTAGGCATTTAACAACTCAACAATATAAGAGGAGGAAGTAAGTATGAAAAGGGCATTGATAATAGTATTTATGGTTTTTCTGAATGTGGCGTTTTTGTGTCTGCCAGTTTCTACGCAGGCGGGAAAAATGGAAAATTCGTCGACTCAGGACCTACTTATCAAGAGTGAGGTCGAAACAGCGGTCAGCATGCTTCAGGCAATCTTTACAATACATCAAAAGGGGGAACTGACCCTTGAGCAGGCAAAGAAGCTTGGTGCCGATCTTTTGCGGGAACTTAGGTACGGTACCGAAGGATATTTCTGGGCCGATACGACGGAAGGTGTCAATGTGGTTTTGTACGGCCGAAAGGATGTGGAAGGGAGAAATCGGATTGAGGATAAGGACCATCAGGGCACGTTCTACATAAAGGAATTCATGGCAAAAGCCAAAGCTGGCGGTGGGTATGCCGAATACTGGTTTCCGAAGGAGGGACAAACCAACATTCAACCCAAGAGATCATATGTGCTCTTGTTCGAACCATTCGGATGGGTTGTCGGTAGTGGATACTACCGCTAAAAAGTCCAGGGAAACAAAACAGGGTTTATATCTTAAACACTAAGTATTGGATTAGACGAAATGGCCTAACAATGCAAATGCAGCCGACGCTCGAAAACTCGCGCGGCTGATTTGCGCCGTTGGTAGGACAAATTCGATCGTTACACAAGGGAGTAATAAGATGCGGCACCCAAATAGAATGAATTTTAGAATTATGTCTTTTATCCATGAAACGCTGTATGGGTTGTTCCGAGATCCCAATAAGGCTTTGAACGCCGCGGGGCTCGAACTCGGTCAAGGGGTCTTGGAGGTTGGATGCGGCCCCGGCTTCTTCACCATCCCTGCGGCCAGGATCGTTGGAGAGGCGGGAAGTGTCCTATCCTTGGATGTAAACCCCTTGGCCGTTGAACACGTTCAACGAAAGATCGAGATGGAATGTGTATCCAACGTCAAGACTATGCTAGCCGATGCTGCTCAAACGGATTTACCCGATCAGAGCTTTGACTTGGCGTTCCTTTTCGGTCTCGCTCGTCCCATCGGCGATATGGGCAAGATGTGGAGCGAACTACACCGGCTCTTGAAACCGGAAGGAACACTCTCTGTCGAAGGACGGCTCCGGCCACCAAGGGAGCTTTTCCAGCCGGTGACACCCCAGGGAAGGATTTCGCGGTATAGAAGGGTTGGGTAGAGGCATACATATGCTACAATACACATTCCTGGATGCCACTAGTCCTATCTCTTGTCCGGGGCGGCCGACCAACAAGGCGCTTCACAAGGATTACCAACACTGTCGTGCTATTAACCCTGCCTTCCCGGATTATTGTAACGAGAAAAGCATAATAAAACCATTAAACATAGATATTTGAGCGCATTTTCCTTTACATTGTCATCGTTACGCTATATACTATATGTAACGATGATTAAGGGGGATGCAGATGGCAGCGATTGTATATCAAACTAATAAAGTAACCGGCATCACCTATGCGTACGAATCAGTCTCCTATTGGGATAAAGAAAAAAAGCAGTCTCGTGCGAAACGCAGATGTATTGGAAAAGTGGATCATGAAACACAGAAAATTATCCCGACGAGAAAACGGGCATCTGCTGAACCCAAGGAGAATGCTTCCAAGAGAGGGCCAGTACCTATACAGGATGTGTCCCGCGGTTTTTATGGCGCTACCTATCTGTTTAATGCTATTGGGAAAAAGCTTGGGCTATCTGAAGATTTACAGAGATGCTTCCCCGATACATACAAACAGATTCTTTCTACAGCATATTTCCTTATCCTTGAAAGCCGTAACCCCATGAGCCGTTTTCCTAAATGGGCTGTCACCCATAAACATCCATATGGGAAAAATATCCCTTCCCAAAGGAGCAGTGAGTTGTTTGCTTCCATTTCAGAAGCAACTCGGCATCAGTTCTTTCGCCTTCAGGGCAGACGTCGTATAGAGCATGAATACTGGGCATATGATACTACTTCCATTTCAAGTTATTCTAAGTGTTTGTCTCAGGTTCGATACGGTGTAAACAAAGACCACGAGCTGCTGCCGCAAATCAACCTTGCTCTGCTCTTTGGTGAAGAATCGAATCTGCCGTTTTATTACCGTAAGCTTTCGGGAAACATCCCTGATGTAAAAACTATTAAGCACCTGCTTGCTGATATGGATTTTCTTGGGTATAGCAAGGTTAAACTGGTTATGGATCGCGGGTTCTACAGTGAGGCCAATATCAATGAGCTGTATAAGAATCATCTAAAATTCCTGATTGCTGCGAAGGTATCACTGACCTATGTGAAGCATGCGATCGATCAATTGCGGATGAGCATCCGCAACTGGGTGAATTACAGTCAGAAGTATGACCTGTATGCCTGCAGTAAGCCTATAAGCTGGAACTATACACAGAAACGCCCCTACAAGGGGGATGTCATACGAGAAGACCGGCGCATGTATCTTCACCTGTATTTCAACGCTGAAAAGGCTGTCGAAAGTGAACGGAATTTCAATATACTCATAAGAAGCCTTCAGACAGAATTAGAAAGCGGCAGACAAAACCCGGAACATGAAAAACAGTATGCCAAATATTTTGATGTTACGGCCACTCCTAAAAGGGGCGTGAGAGTTACCGTAAAAGAGGATGTTCTCACTGAAGCAAAGAAAAACTACGGATACTTTGTATTGCTCAGTAATGAGATCAAAGACCCGATTGAAGCCTTGGAAATCTACAGAAACAAAGATCTTGTGGAAAAGGCGTTCGGGAATCTGAAAGAGCGTCTAAATTTCAATCGCACCGCCGTTTCATCTGATCTCAGCTTAGATGGAAAGCTATTTGTAGAATTCATAGCTCTTATATATTTATCGTATCTCAAAAAGAAGATGCAGGACAAGAATCTGTTCAAAAAGTACACCATGCAGGAACTTCTTGATGAATTTGACATTATTGAATGCTTTGAGCAGCCGGGACATAAACTGCGTGTAGGTGAAATTACCAAGCGACAAATTGAACTTTATAACGCTTTGGATATCTCATCTCCTGCCTCGTTACATTAAGGTCGGGAATCCAGGATTAACCTGTGAGCTTTAGGTGTTGGAAATAGAGGGACACTTCCCGTATTTTACTAAAGGATTTTTGTTGAATAATCGCAAAAACCCGAGAAGGGCAAAACGGGCGGAAAAGAAAAATGTAAATTAATACGGGAAGTGTCCCTAGTTTTTCTCAGCGTTAGCCGCAAGAAAAGGATACAGAAATAGTTAATTAGGGACATCTATGCCTTATGGAGCAATAGAGATATGGTCTATCATTTGGTAACATTATTACTTGCGCCGCTTTTCATCGTGCAGGGTCTTTACGTCAGACGAGTCACTCCCAAATTACCGGAACCGCTAGGTGCGCGTTCCGGTACATCCGGTTCCGGTCCCAGGACGAGTTTGCTCATCGTTGGAGACTCAGCTGCGGCTGGTGTAGGTGTTGACACCCAAGAACAAGCCCTCTCGGGTAGATTAGTCACAACGCTTAGTTCAACCCGGGAAGTTTCGTGGAAATTGCTTGCGCTCACAGGTGATGATTCTGGAGAGGTACTTGTTCGCCTCAAATCTGAGGCGAAAGAGGCTTTTGATACTGTGGTGGTTTCTGTTGGAGTAAATGACGTAACGGGTCGAACTGGATCTGAAGCATGGGCAAGGAATCTGCAAAATATAATTGATATCCTAAGGACCAAGTTTGGCGCCCGACGTATTTTTTTATCAAGCATCCCACCAATGCACATCTTTCCCGCACTACCTCAACCACTGCGTTGGTGGATAGGTGTACGAGCTAAGAAACTCAATGCTATTATGAAAAAAATTGCTGAAGCTAATGATAAATGTTTCTTAGTCCAGGCACCTTTTCCAATTGATAATCAGTATATTGCCGCAGATGGCTTTCACCCTGGAGAACCTGCATATGCACTGTGGGGCAATCACGTTGCGGAACTTATTCAGGTTGCGATCGGGGCAAAATAGGGCTAACAAAGTCGCTGAAGAATCGGCGGGAAAACGATAGCGCGTTCTCCGCGTCTCAGCTCCAGCGTTATGTTTTTATGATCATAATGTTTAATTAAAATAAGGAGAGAAGTCATTGAAATTAACTATACTTGTAGATAATAATACTTTAATTGACCGTTATTTTTTAGCAGAACCAGGCTTAAGCATTCATATTAATGAAAATGAAGTAAATGTTCTTTTTGATGTTGGCTATTCAGATATCTTCATAAGAAATGCTCAAAAAATGAATATTTCGTTGTCTCAAATAGATTTTATTGCTATTTCACATGGACATCTTGATCATACCTGGGGGCTAGAATCATTAATTAAGTATTATACAGAATTAAAAATCGAACAAATTCAACACAAAACTCCAACAATTATTGGTCATCCAAAAACATTTTCAAGTATTGCCTATCCAGGAATTCCAGAAATTGGATCAAATATTTCAGAAAATAAATTGAAAAAACACTTTGAGTTAAGTCTTAAAAAAGAACCTCAATGGATTACAAAAAGGTTACTCTATCTTGGCGAAATACCAAGAAAGACTAAATTTGAAAACAATATGGGATTAGGTATAAAAGAAGGAGAAAAGACAGAAGATAATATTCCAGAAGATTCAGCATTAGTTTATAGGTCAGATAATGGTTTAGTCGTAATAACGGGTTGTTCACACAGCGGGATATGTAATATTATTGAATATGCAAAAGAAATTTGTTCCGAAGAAAAAATATTTGATATTATCGGAGGATTACATCTTCAGAATCCATCAAAGGAACAAATGGCAGGTACTTTAAAATATATAAAAGCCCTTGACTTAGAGAATATACATGCATGTCATTGTACAGATTTAAAATCAAAAATACAATTATCAACGGTAGCCAAGATTGAAGAAGTTGGAGTAGGTTTAGTTTTAAATTATTAAAGTGAAGATAGCATTGAGACTATGGAATTAAGGGGACATAACACTTAATTTAAAGTAAGGGCGGATAAAGGGGTCAAGTCTACGTTTGACTCTTGTAGCTTATTGCCAATTGTAATCTACAGCGAACAAGCCAATTCGAGTTTTCTTTGTTTCAGGAAGGAGACGATAATAAATACGCCTGCAAATCTTCAGTATTAGTTCAATGACAAGATCAATCATTACCAACTACAAATCTTCAACAACGATCAATGAAAAAACCAGTGCTCAGTAGCGATATTATCGCAATAAAAAAAGCACTTAACTAACATCTTCACGAGGAGTATTCTTTCTTGCGGTTTTATGAAACTCCCGCAGAACACACCGCCACTAATGGTGGTGTGTTCTGCTGAGTGGTGAGTTTTACTTGACTTTGGCTGTAGTGGAATTGTAACAATAGCGTTGAAATGCAAAATAATAGGTGCGGAGCTTAAGAAATGGGTAGAGAGAAATTAATATACAACTCCTTGGTTGATATAATTGGTGATGATTTCGTCTCAAATGAGCCAGAAGACCTTTATATTTATTCCTGTGATGGAGGGACTACAAAACCTCGCGGGGTAGATTATGTAGTATTGCCCAAGACAGTGGAGGAAGTTCAGAAAATTGTTATCCTGGCAAACAAGGAAAAGGTTCCCATTACTCCGATGGGAGGGGGGCTCACGCTAAATGGTTTGGTCATACCTGTTCATGGTGGCATTGTGATAGACATGAAGAGGATGGACCGAATAATCGAAGTAAATGAATCGAGTAGATATGTCGTAATTGAGGCAGGTGTTTCTCAGGGCGCCCTATTGTCATATTTAAAGAAAAATTATCCCGATCTACAGCATTCATTGCCTGAAGCTCCCAGTATAGCGACCGTGGTGGGAAATATTCTGATCCGCGGACACGGTTCTTTGTCCGAATGCGGAGATCATTCTAATATGCTCAATAGTATAGAAGTAGTATTGCCCACGGGCGAAATATGCCCGGTAGGTTCCTGCTCCGCCTCCCCGCACTGGTTTAGTAAGGGGCCGCTTCCTGATTTAACCGGACTATTCATTGGCTGGTTCGGCACGACGGGCATTGTTACGAAAGCCTCGCTCAGGCTGTACCCCAGACCGGAAAAACGGGATATGGAATTATTTGTCACGCAGAACCCGGACCTGATTCCTGATCTGGTATACAAAATCGTACAGACCAGAATGGCAGACAATATTGGTATGATGGAACAGGAAAAGCCGGAATACATGAAAGGGTATCAATTCACGGGGGTGATCATATCCGGCGATTCTGAGGAAGAGATGGACTATAAGAGGAAAGTGCTTGGCAAGGTCCCCCAGATGTGCGGGGACAGCGAAAATAAAGTCACACTCTTAGCGGAGATTCCACCATCATCAAAGGAAAGATTCCTTGAGGAGCCTCCTTTCGCTGCGGTGGCAGCAGATTTCAGAAAGGGTGGCGGGTTTCAATACTGTGGAATCATGATGCCTATTGAAAAAGTTCCTGAGGCTTGGAGAAGGGGCATAGAAATCGCTCATAATAATGGAATGCTGTTTCAATGTGCAAATCAAGTTATGAGTGCCGGTCATGAAGTCATGTTTGGTTTTAATTATTCCTTCAACCGCGCCGATGAAAAGGATGCTGAAAGAGCAAGAAAGGCAATGGAGGACACAAATAAACTAGGGTTGGAGTTAGGAGGCATACCGTGGAAAGCAGACCTTCAGGCACAAAAACAAATTATTGAGAAGATGGATCCCAACACATTGGAGTTGATGAAGAAGGTTAAGAAACTTTTGGACCCTAACGGTATTATGAATCCCGGGAACTGGGGGGATTAGATAGATTTGCATTTTCCGATGTCTTCTCAAGTAACCCCATGCTTCGTGTAAACTTACATCGTGAGGAGGAAATATGGATATATATAGTTCTTTAGTTGATATTGTTGGAGAGGATTTTGTCTCCAATCAGGAGGAGGAATTATATATTTATTCTCGAGATTCCGGGGCACAGCAACCTCGCAAAGCAGATTATGTTGTAGTGCCAAAGACAGTGGAAGACGTGCAACAGATAGTCAAACTGGCGAACAAGGAAAAAGTTCCGATCACCCCGATGGGCGGCGGTCTCACATTAAGCGGTTTAGCGGTCCCTATTAATGGTGGGATTGTCCTGGATATGAAAAGAATGGACAGGATTATCGAGGTAAATGAGAAGAGTCGATATGCCGTACTGGAAGCAGGCGTTACTCAAGGTGCACTCCACTCTCATCTTGAAAAGAATTATTCCCATCTTGAACATTCAATGCCTGACGCTCCTCCCATGGCTACTATTGTCGGAAATGTGGTCATTCAAGGGCATGGTCACCTTAGCGTGTCATGCGGGATTAATTCGCAAATGGTCAATGGGATGGAAGTAGTGTTACCTACCGGCGAAGTGTGTAAGCTCGGTTCTTGTGCTGTTTCTCCATACTGGTTCTCCAGAGACCCCCTTCCGGATATTATGGGGTTATTCATTGGCTGGTTTGGGACAACCGGTATTATTACCAAGGTCTCACTCCAGCTTTTTCCAAAACCGAAGTTTAGAGATTTATTGACATTCGCCTCTGATGACCTTGATTTGCTGCCGGATTTTATATTTGACATCACGCAACTTAACCTCATGGACAATCTGTTTATCATCTCGCAGGAATGGCCTCCATGGGCACAGGGTATCCTTTACGTCCCCATTATTTCCGCCCAGGATGAAGAGGAATTTGAACTGAAGATAAAACTTCACAAAAAGCTTTTGCGGAAATATGAAGGGAAGATCACCCTTGTGGAAGGAAAACATGCCGAAAAAATGAGAGCAGCCCGATTACCGGTACCCCCCGTTACCCTGGGCGTAATGGCGGCAGATGCAAAACAGGGGGGTGGCTTCGAATATACGGGAGGAATCGTGCCGATAGAGAAGGTTCCCGAAGTATCTTCCAGGTCGGTGGAGATCGCCCACAAATATGGACAGCCTTACCTGCTTGGGTATCAACTCCTTACCGGTGGGCACAGCATGATGTGTGGTCTCGCATATTGTTTGAACCGTGCCGATGGAGAGGATGTCGAGAAAGTAAGGAAGGCATTAGACGAGACAAGCAAAATGATCTTAGACGTAGGGGGTGTTTTATGGAAAGCTGAAGCGCCGGCACAAAGTTTAATGATGCAGAGGATGGATCCCAACACAGTAAAACTAATGAAAAGGGTGATGAAAGCATTAGATCCAAACGCTATTATGAACCCGGGAAATTGGAGTGATTAAATGGCACTTAAAGATTATAAAGATATAATACATCGATGTTTCAGATGCGGCTATTGCAAATTCACCAGTGATTATTCTTATTTGGGTTTTAACTGTCCTGTATATAACAAGGTCCGTTTAGAAAGTTATTCCCCCGGCGGAATGATGTGGCTGATATATGCCGCTCTGATAAAGGAAGAGCTTAAACCCAGCAAACACCTGTCCGAGATTCTCTATTCCTGTACTATGTGCCGGAATTGCAGCCAGCAATGCAAATTTCAATTTAATGAAGATATCGTAAATATTTTGAAAGCAGCAAGGGAGGAGATGGTAGAAAAACAACTTACGCCCCCGATGGTTGGTCAGTTCCTAACAAATGTTTACGACTACGGCAATCCTTATCGGGAGCAGAAGCAGAACAGAGATAACTGGGCTGAAAATACAGAAATAAAGCAATATGAGAAAGGCGATGAATTTCTATATTATGTCGGGTGCGTAGGATCATATGATACCGTCAGTCAGAAAGCCGCGAGGGCATTGGGAAGTGTATTATTGAAATCCGATCTTTCCTTTGGCATTTTAGGGAACAGAGAGATTTGCGATGGAAATGAAGTAGATATGCTTGGTGAAAAGGGTTTGTTCGAATTCCTAAAGGAGGAAAATACTCAGACATTCAAGGAGCTTGGAGTAAAAAAGATTGTCACTCTTTCACCTCATTCGTATAATGCGTTGAAAAATAACTATTCAAATGAATTTGAGGTATTCCATTACACGCAACTCCTTCGAGATTTAATCAAAAGCAACAAATTGGATGTCTCCGGAGGATTCAAGGCAAAAGTCACTTATCATGACCCTTGTTTTTTAGGCAGGTATAATAATGAATATGATGCGCCGAGGGAAATTCTGACTGCCATTCCCGGGATTGAGCTGATAGAAATGGAAAGGACTAAGGAAAACTCTTTTTGCTGCGGTGGTGGATGCGGTAACTTTTACACTGATATCCTGGGCAGTGGACAGAATAGCCCGAGTAGAGTCAGGGTCAGGGAAGCGCACGATACCGGCGCAAGTATCCTGGCTGTGTCATGTCCTGTCTGTTTGATGATGTTAGAGGATGCCCTCAAGGCAGAGGGGCTGGAAAACGAGTTGGCCATTAAGGATATCTCTGAGATTGTGAACGAAGCGTTATTGTAACCCTTTTTCAGAGTTCATTATTTGACAGTTTTAGTCTGTTCATCTGTACTAACTGGGATTTCCATTTGTAATGTTCTATCATTTATTCAATTAAAGATTTATCAACTTCGCCTGCCTATACGTAACATATTCTGTATTACCTATTGATATTAGGATGTTATGTTGTGTTTATTGGTTCATAGTTTTTATTCCTCGTCAAGGATTATCTGGATTGACCGTTGTTCGTTGCATGATCACCTCCATGGCTTTGTAATAATCTCTTTGTACCTTTTGATACTGGCTAATAAAGTTGAATCAAAAGAATGGCCAAAGATTACTTATTGTAATAATTCGTTGTCGAGAGGACGATAACTTTTCATTCAGGCAAAAAAAGTATAGTGCTATCTATATGTTTTTTTGCTTCTGTTATAGAATCATTTTCTGAGAGTTAAATCTGTATTAACACACACATTTCGGATATTTGTTGCGGCAACAGGTGAAATACTGAAAGATCTGTATCCAAGACGTAGGAGAAGCGGAATGATATGAGGTTGCGAAGCAATTTCTCCGCATATGGTTACATCATATTCCCGACCTAAATCTTTGGCTTGGTGAATAATAAATTTCATCAACCATAAAAATGCCGAATTTTCTGTATCATTGTAATGGAGGACCTGTTCATTATCGCGATCTGCAGCCATAAAATATTGAAGCAGATCATTGGTACCTATACTGATAAAATCAACTTCTGATAGTATGTCAGCCACAGCAATAGCTGCTGCCGGTGTTTCAATCATGGCTCCAAGTGCAACATTTTCAGAGAATTCCATAGCATTCTCAAGTAGTTCTTCTTTGATGGACATGAAATGCCTTTTTGCTTCTATCACGTCATCCATTGTGGTGATCATTGGAATTAATATTCCGACGTTTCCGCCAACGCTGGCACGGATTATGGCCCTCAGCTGAGTGCGGAGCTCTTCTGCTTTGCCCAGTAAATGACGTCGAATGCCGCGAACACCTAAGGATGGATTATTCCCTGTGCATTCTTGAGAAAAACTTATCTGTTTATCGGTACCAATATCAAATGTTCGGATTACGACAGACCTGCCGGCAGCTTTATTAATGAGGTAACGGTAAGTCTTATATTGAGCTTCTTCGTCCGGTATACGCCCACCCACCAAAATAAAAAACTCCGTGCGAAAAAGACCTATACCTTCAAGTCCGTGACTAAGCATCAATGATATTTGATCAGGATTTTCAATATTGGCATTCAAGGAAATTCTGGTGCCATCCCTTGTAAAACACTGTTCCGGAACTGTAATTGTCTCAGGCGCTTCCGCCTCCTTTTTCAGTGATAGGTATTTATCAAGAGTGCTGGGGCTCGGGCGAACAATAACAAGGCCGTTTATTCCATCGACAATAATTTGGTCACCGTCACGTACTGTCACTATCAGATTCTGAACACCCCCTACTGAAGGGATACCAAATCCTTTCAAAAGAATGGCCGCGTGTGAAGACAGGGCATTACTCTCACTCGCAAATCCGGCTGCATGCTTTCGATAGGCCAGCATCACGGATGAAGGATAAAAATGTCGAGAAACCAGTACTTGTGCATTTCCGATTGCTGGTTCAGAAAAAGACTCAGGCCCGTTTGCTGATGTCAAAACCGCGAGAATATTACCTACCATGTCCCGTATATCTTCCCCCCGTGCCTGGAAATACGGGTTTCTCATTTTATCGAATTCTGTTATTAATCCATGCCCTTCTTCCTTAAGACACCATTCCGCGTTTTTGCACTCGGCAGCAATTCGCTTCCGAACCCTGTTGTGAAAAGATTTGTCGGCAAGGATTGCTTGGTGAACATCGAGAATAGCCTTGTTTGACAGAGTTGAACCCTCATGCGAAGATACAACGTGATTATGCAATTGGTCTTGCGTTACTTCGACAGCACGGGTGTAACGTCCCTGTTCGCTTGAAACCTGACTCAATTCAATCTTATTTTTGGGTACGTGAATAACAGAATCAACAGCATGGGCGTAACTAATTCCAATTCCGGGGCATATGGGTACCCCTTGTAACTGAACTTCTTTGCCGCGATGATTTTTCGTATGGGTTGTGCTTGTTGCCATATTCAATCAACCTCTATGCTATTTATAATGTATTTCCAATATCATAACCATCTCTGATCGTGTCCTGGGCATTTCCTACGCGCCGTGCATCACCAATAACATAGACGGGCAGTTCCCTTTTCAATTCATCTTCGAGCGGGTTATAATTTTTCATCCCGGTGGATACGACGATAATATCGATATCATTAAATTGTATATCTTCCCCCTTTGTCTCGGCATATACAGTTTTCCCTTCCACCTTTTCTCCAGCATGTTTACGAGGGATACGAATAGTCTTTTGGCATAATAAAAGGACAAGCTTTATAAAGTTGCTTCGAGGAGTCTTACGTAATTCCAGAAGAACAGATGTTCCTGAAACGTCTGGAACCCGAAATCTCTAAGAATCTCCTTCCAGTCCCTCTTTATGAAATCAAAGGCATGGGGGCATTCGATGGTCTTGAAAGGAACACGCATATACATTGGCATATCCTGCAGTACGAATTCATTATAATCCAAAATAAAAAACTTGCCCCCCGGCCTGAGATGACCAGCAACATTTTGAATGGTTTTTTCTCTTACCTCGTGAGGGAATCCATGTATAACAAATGAGATGAATGCCTTATCAAAAGTTCCTGTAAATTCAAACGACTGGTCAATCCGCTGTTTAAGAAAAGAAACATTTGTGAACTCTTTAAAGCGGGAACAAAATTGTTTTTCCATCTCTTCAGAGATATCCATTCCCAATAGCCCGCCTTTTTCAGAAAGGTATGATGTCATCAGGTAAGCATTCCTTCCTGTGCCACATCCCAGGTCAATAATCTTATCTTCCGGCTGTATGTGCATCAGGGAAACCGCTTTTTTTATAAAATTAGCATAGTAACCAAGGCTCGCCAAATTCATTATAGAATCATAGTGTGCCGCGGCGAACCCCGTTAATTCAACTCTTGAATCTTTATATAATTTACCCATAAAGGCCCCTTTCCGGGTGAGATATATGACGGTACGGTGATGTTTTGTATTTCCTACAATTTCCTCGCAACTTCATAGCCGTCTCTGATAGCGTCCTGGGCATTCCCTACCCGTTGAGCATCACCAATAACATAGACCGGCATTCCCCCTTTTAATTCTTCTTCAAGGGGATTGAAACTTTTCATTCCGGTTGAAACAACTATGATATCGATGTCATTAAACTGTATATCTTCACCATTTCTCTCAGCGTAAACAGTTTTTCCATCTATCTTTTTAATATATGTGTGATCGCTGAAGAGAGTCCCTTTTTCCTTCATCATTTTAAGCGAAAGCTTTTTGGCAATCATTTCCATATCTTCACCGAAATCGGTTGTCCTTTTTACAATGGTAATATTATTGTTTCGGGGTATCAATCCTGTAGCGATGTCCACGCCGATAAGACCACCACCGATAATCAGAATGTTCTTATTTTCCGGTAGATTTTCCTCCAATAGTATGTCGGCCCAGTAAAATTTATCCAATCCTGGAATATCTAATTCGGCGGGCTTAGAACCTGTTGCCAGTATAACGCCGTCATATTTTTTTGTCAGATCTGAGATTTTTGCTTCTTCGAAGATCAGGTTGACATTTTTTTCTTTTAGTTTCTCTATGAAGTAAGGGACTAATTTCCCCATCGATTTTTTGTTAGGAGTCAATGGAGCCAGGTTGAATTGGCCGCCCAGTTCATCCTTTTCATAAAGGTCAACATCGTGTCCTCTCTCCTTTAAAATTATTGCAGCTTCCATCCCGGCTAAACCACCACCTGCGATGGCATATTTACGGGGTTCTTTTGCTTTTTCAAGGGGTTGTGTTTCTTTACCCACCTGAGGGTTCACAAGACAGGCAAGCCCCTGTCCTGATTTTACCCCTCCAAGGCAGCCCTCGGCACAGGCGAGACAGGGCATGATAACCCCTTTTACCTCACCTTGATATTTACCGATAAAGTCGGGGTCTGCTATTAAGGCCCGGCCTATGGCAATGTAGTCATCCGGAAACCCAACGCGTATCTTTTCGATATCTTCAACCGTATTGATCTGCCCGACGAATATGACGGGAATAGCCATCTCCTGTTTAATTTTACCTGCAATTTCCCATGTTTTCCCCTTAGGGACAAACATATGCTGGAAATACCAGGGAGGGGTAGAGCACACCGAGCCGGCTGACACGTGTATGGCATTGACGCCATTTTTTTCAAGCATCTTTGAAAAGGTGATCATCTCTGGCAGCTTAATTCCCTCAGGTATCATTTCTTCGCCGCTTATCCGGGCGATGATGGGCAAATCCACGGCTTTTCTAACTTCCTTCAAAATTTCTAAAGGAAATCTTATCCTGTTCTCAAAAGTTCCCCCGTATTCGTCGGTCCTGTCATTAACAAAAGGTGAAAGAAATTGTGCCAACAGATAACCATGGCCGAACTGTAATTCTATTATATCAAAATTTGCCTTCTTCGCCCGCAGGGCAGCATCTGCAAACAATTTAGCAGTTTGCTCCATGTCATTTCTATCCATTCTTTTTGGTAGTGCACCGCCGTTTTCGCATGCTTTATCAGTGGAAGAGATGAAATAATTGCCGGGAATATTGGGATTTGCCATCCTTCCGGGATGGTTCAGATGTGCAATGACTTTTGTGCCTGATTCATGGATGAAATCGACCAGCTTCTGCAATCCTTCAATTTTGTCGTCGCTATCTATTCCCAGCTGCATGGGGATCTCGCGCAATCCTTTATCCAGATAAAATGGCTCAACAGTAACCGCACCCAAATATTGGCTCCTCGCGGTATAAAAGGCGATATGCCTGCTGTTTACCATACCACTTCCATCGCCATATCCTGTTTTTATCGGAGCAAATAGAAATGCATTTTTAAGGTTCAACATGTTTTTCCTCCTTATTGATTGAAAGACCTAATTTCTTCACCATGCCGATGTGAAGCTCCCCACAGCGCGGGGCTTGCGGGTGCGCTCCCGGTCAAATTACTATTGACGTCACATCAAGATGCGTGCCAACAAATTATTGAAATATTGCAAAACAACCGCATGTTACTTGAATTATTTAAAAAACGAGCCAAGAAAGAGAAAACAAGATGTCATGATGTACCGTTCATGTATAGTATATGGGTCGCATATATGCTTCTATCATAATGGATATGCGTTGCATATATGCATTCTTAACGGACTGAAATTTGGCTTATCCGAAATGACAAGACACTTGATAGTTACGACGTATGTGGAGAAGAGGAAATAGTGTCTCCAATATTCTCAGCATGCAGGCAAAAATGTGCTTGACAAAAAGGGAATCGAAAGCATATTAGGAAAACCGAATATATGAAAATCCTAATATAGTGATAGTTAATGGATACTATTGATTATAAAAAGATGTCGGTCTTTTTTAAGGCCCTGGGCAATCCTACACGACTTAAAATATTAATCGAAATTATGAAAAGTGAGAAGTGTGTAGGTGATGTGGAAAACATCGTGCGTATAAGCCAGGCAACTATTTCTCAGCACCTGGCGGTACTGAAGGAATGCGGCATTGTTGAATGTCGCAAAGATGGAAACATGCGATGTTACTCCCTTAGGCAGCCTGTTTTGGTAAAAAATATTCTGAATTTATTAGACGGAGGAGAATGATTAGCACATGAATGGAAACGGTAAGATTTATGATGTCATTGCTATCGGTGGAGGGCCTGCCGGACTTACGGCAGGCATTTACATGTCCCGGGCCAACCTCGACGCCCTTCTTATAGAAAGCCCGGTGAACCCGAGCCAGATCAGCGTAACGGATTTAGTTGAGAATTATCCCGCATTTCCCGAAGGTATTACGGGTTCTGAACTGGTCAGCAAATTCGAGGAACAGGCCTTGAAATTCGGACTGGATATCATCAAGAAAAATATATATACGATAGCAGAGACTTTCATAAACAATCATAAAGGATGGAAAATAGAAACAGATTCCGGAACATACGCGGCGTTATCCGTTGTCATGGCCACCGGGGCAACTTGGGTGGAACTTGGAGTACCTGGAGAATCCGAACTTACAGGAAGAGGGGTTTCCTATTGCGCAACCTGTGACGCTCCATTTTATAAGGATAGTACGGTGATCGTTGTCGGTGGCGGTGATACGGCAGTCCAAGAGGCTATCTACTTAACGAAGTTTGCAAAAGAAGTCATTATTGTCCATCGAAGGGATCGGCTCCGTGCTGTGGGCGTCCTTCAGGAGAAGGCATTTTCTAATGGGAAAATATCCTTTATATGGGATTCGGAAGTTGAAGAAATTCTGGGGATCAACGCTGTGACCGGTGTTAGACTGAAAAATGTTCAGACACAACAGACCCGAGATGTGACAGCCGATGGCGTATTCATTTTTACAGGAAGCGTGCCTAATTCAAGGCTCGTCAAGGGTATCGTTGATATGGACCAGAATGGTTCTATCATGGTGGATAAAGAGATGAAGGCCTCTGTAGACGGCATTTTCGCCTGCGGGGACTGTACTAATACCTCATTCAAACAGGTGGTAACGGCATGTGGCGATGGTGCCAGAGCAGCGTATTCAACACAGCTCTATGTGGAAAATCTGAAGGGAGTATCATACGATAATAAACCGGCCGGAGAGGCAAAAGAAGAAGGAGAAAAAGAAAATGATATTTGATGATAAGACACGCCAGCAAATCAGTGAAAAATTCGAGACAGAACTCAAAGAGGATGTCTACATCAGGCTGTTTTCAAGTAGCGTTATTACGGGAGACGGCAACAAAGAGTATGTGGATTTTACAAAAGGATTTTTGAAAGAGTTGTCAGAGATAAATGATAAAATCCATATCGATCTTGAAGATATGTATGGAGAAGAGGCGAAGAAAAGAGGCATCACCGTTTCACCATCAGTCATTATTGGTAACGGCAACGGGTGGTATCCGGTTCAGTACTTCGGGGCACCCGCAGGTTATGAGACAGGTTCTTTCATCGAAGCCATCTCAATGATTTCAAACAGAGATAGCGCTCTCGATGCCTCGTCCAGAGAGAAGCTGGAAAATATTGACAGAGACCTGCTCATAGAGACATATGTCACTCCCAATTGCCCGCACTGCCCAAGAGCCGTTGTCCTGTCCAATCAGATTGCCATCGAGTCGGGCGGGAAGATAGTTTCACGATGCATAGAAGCCCAGGAGATGATGGATAGAGCACGAATGTTCAATGTTTCGTCCGTTCCCCAGCAGGTAATCAATGAGGAAAGAGGCTCTATCACTATTGGCGTGCAGCAGGAGAGGACCTTTGTCAATCAGGTGCTCGAGTATGGATCGGCCCGCGCAAAAGAGCTATTGGGGAAAGAGGAAGAGGAGAAAAAAAGAAAAGAAATCCTGCAGGATAATCCTGATTATCCGGTTGTTATTACTGATGGAAATATGGATGAGGCGATTGCCAAATATCCCTTTTTGGTTGTTGATTGTTGGGCTGAATGGTGCGCGCCCTGCAAGATGATAGGCCCTGTTATTGAAAAGCTGGCATCGAGTCAGAAGGGTGATATCGTCTTCGGCAAACTTGATGTTGATAGCAATCCCAATTCGTCGGCCAGGTTCAATATCCGATCCATACCAAATCTTCTCGTCTTTAAAGAGGGTAATAAAGTGGGAGATGTTATCGGTGCTATGCCGGAGGAGATACTATTGGAAAAGATCAACTCGTATAGATAAAAAACATTAGATTAGTCGGGAGCTGAAAATGAGGATTGTTATTCCGAAAGAACGTTCACCTGGTGAGAGGCGTGTTCCCATGATCCCGTCAAATGTGAAACAACTTGTGAAACTGGGTGCACGGGTCGAAATTGAAAAGGGCATGGGAAACCCCTCCGGCTATACTGATGATGAATATATATCAGCCGGGGCAACGATAAGCCCGGATCGAAAAGAACTTCTATCATCTGCAGATGTAGTTTTGCGGTTACATAAGCCACCCATTGAAGATATTACCTTGTTAAAAAAAGGGAGCATCCACATCAGTTATCTTGATCCGTTTAATGAACGGGAGATTCTCAACAAACTTGTCTCGCACGGAATCAGTGCAATAAGTATGGAGATGATTCCGAGAGTCACAAGGGCACAGAAGATGGATGCACTGAGTTCCCAGGCAAGCCTGGCCGGATATGTGGCGGTCATTATTGCCGCAGACAGATTCAGAAAAATATTTCCAATGATGATGACGCCAGCAGGAACTATTGCACCTGCTCGTGTCTTCGTCATCGGTGTTGGTGTTGCTGGCCTCCAGGCAATCGCAACAGCAAAGCGCCTGGGGGCGAGGGTGGAGGCCTTTGATACAAGACCCGTTGTGGAAGAACAGGTTCAATCTCTTGGAGCCAAATTTGTCAAGATAGACCTTGGGGAAACCGGGCAGACAAAAGACGGGTATGCCAAAGTCCTAACGGAAGAGCAGATTGAGAAGCAGCGTCAGGAAATGGCGAAACACTGCACCCTGGCTGATGTGGTGATAACGACTGCGCAGGTATTCGGTAAAAAGGCGCCGCTTATAGTGACAGGAGAAATGATTACAGGGATGAAAGAGGGAAGTATAATCGTGGATCTTGCCGCGGAAAGCGGAGGAAATGTTGAGGGAACGATACCCGGCGAGGAAGCCGTCGTAGAGGGTGTAAAAATTATAGGGCTCAAAAATGGCGCAAATCATGTAGCTGAGCATGCAAGCCAAATGTACTCTAGCAATATCCTTAGTTTCATCACCGAATTTTGGGATGAAGAAACAAAAGGGCTCAAGCTGCGTCTGGATGACGAAATTATTAAGGGGTGTCTGGTTACTCACGAAAATGAGATCTTTAGTGAGGCCCTGAAAAAACTTATTTAAAGGAGAAAAAAATGGATCTGATCGTCTGTCGAAGCTCCTGTCTGATCTGTATGAGCATGGTGCTTATACTTGCCATATTTGTTGGATTTGAGGTTATATCAAAGGTGCCTGCAAAACTGCACACTCCTTTGATGTCCGGCTCCAACGCCATTTCGGGTATTACCCTTGTGGGTGCAATCATAGCGGCAGGCTCTGTGGAAAGCAGCTTAACTTTAATATTAGGTACCTTAGCCGTAATCTTCGCAACAATCAACGTGGTCGGTGGATATATGGTTACCGACAGGATGCTGGAGATGTTCAAGAAGAAACCGGATGGTGAAAGAGAATGAGCATATATGTTCTTGTCAATTTAGTTTACATTGTTGCAGCGGTTTTATTTATTTTGGGTTTAAAGATGCTTACCTCGCCGCGTACAGCGAGAAAGGGGAATCTGATCTCGGCAATCGGCATGTTTCTCGCCGTGGTGATGACTCTTCTGAGTGAGGAAGTTATTGATTATAGATGGATAGCGGCAGGCATTGTTGTGGGGAGTATCATTGGTGCCTTCTCCGCCCGGCTTGTTGCCATGACTCAAATGCCCCAGATGGTGGCTCTCTTCAACGGTTTCGGCGGTATTACGAGTCTTCTTGTCGGGTGGGCAACCTATCATGCAATGGCCACTTTCGATTTATTTACAACCACCACAATTTTTCTCGCTGTATTTATTGGGGGCATCACCTTTTCAGGAAGTCTGGTTGCCTGGGGCAAGCTGGCAACATACATAAGTGGGAGGCCAATCCTCTTTTCCGGCCAGACGTTTTTAAATGGGGCACTTTTCGTAGGTATGCTTTTGGCGGGAGCACTTTTATTAATGAGCCCGTCAGGCGGTTATCCGTTATTTATTGGAATTATCATTATGTCGTTGCTCCTGGGTATCCTGGTGGTCATACCCATAGGCGGTGCCGATATGCCAGTCGTGATTTCACTATTAAACAGTTATTCAGGTATTGCGGGGTGCGCGGCAGGTTTGGCGATTCAAAATAACATCCTGATAGTTGCCGGTGCACTTGTGGGAGCAAGCGGGATTATATTGACCAATGTTATGTGTAAAGCAATGAATCGTTCGATTACAAATGTACTTTTCGGAGGATTTGGTGCTGCCGTAACAGTGGGGGATATGGAAGTTGAAGGTGAGGTGAAGCCTATTTCAGCGGAAGACACCTATTTTATACTTGAAGCCGCAGGTTCGGTAGTTTTTGTCCCCGGATACGGAATGGCTGTTGCGCAGGCGCAGCATGCCCTTCGTGAATTGGGAGACATATTGGAGGAAAATGGAAGTGACGTCCGTTATGCCATTCATCCCGTTGCGGGGCGGATGCCTGGCCATATGAATGTGCTCCTCGCTGAAGCCAATGTTTCTTATGACAAACTTATTGAGATGGATGATATTAACAGAACGATTGCGAGTGTTGATGTTTGTGTTGTAATCGGTGCTAATGATGTTGTCAATCCGGCAGCAAGGGAAAGCAAAGTCAGCCCGATCTATGGTATGCCAATTATAAACGTTGACCAGGCAATGACAGTCATAGTTTTGAAACGCTCCATGGCGCCCGGCTTTGCGGGTATTGACAATAATTTGTTTTATAAGGAAAATACACGTATGCTTTTTGGTGACGCAAAGTCGAGTGTTGAGACAATTGTCTCGGAATTCAAGAAGAGTTAACGTGCCGAAGTGAATAAACAACCGTGCCTTCAGAACAAATAATGGAGGCACTTTAATGATGGATGCCTTAATATTCATAATCAACAATCACTCGATATCTTTTTTGATGTCAAGTAAGGAGATAGTAGATGTCTGATTTCTCAAGAAGGGAATTCATGAAGCGCTCTGCCGCGGCCGGGGTGGCGGGTGGAGTCGCCTTAACGGGCTTTGGCAAAAGTGCCGGTGCCTCCGATATCCCTCAGGTGGGAACCATGATTGATTTAACGCGTTGTGACGGATGCAAAACATTGGATGTTCCCGCCTGTGTGAGCGCGTGTCGGGAGGAAAACAGGGAAAGGTTCCCCGAGCCTATAAAAGATATACCCAATTACTGGCCACATAAGAAAAAAGAGGATTGGTCTAAAAAAAAGGGACTGACAAGTCGTTTGACACCGTATAACTGGACTTTTGTCCAGAAAGCGGATGTAGAGCATAATGGAAAGCGGTATGCTCTTAATATTCCGCGCCGTTGTATGCATTGCGATAATCCGCCATGCGCAAACGTCTGTCCTTTCAGCGTGCAGTACAAGACGCCCGAAGGGCCTGTTGTCATAGACCGCGATCTATGCTTCGGCGGGGCAAAGTGTCGTGACGTATGTCCCTGGGGGATACCGGCACGTCAGGCCGGGGTCGGAATATATCTGAAGATAGCGCCGCAGCTTGCCGGAGGCGGCGTAATGTATAAATGTGACCTTTGTTACAGCAGGGTTAAAGCTGGACGTGAACCGGCCTGTGTGGAAGCGTGCCCACGCAATGCTATCATTTTTGGAGAGAAAGAGAAGATGCGGGCACTGGCACACAAACGTGCCTCTGAAATCAACGGTTATATTTACGGCGAGAGGGAAAATGGCGGCACATCCACTTTTTATGTTTCACCGGCACCTTTTGAAAAGATCCATGCTGAACTGATGAAGCAGAAAACGGTTCAACCTAATCCAAATGTCCCCGGTTTCCCGGGAATGCCTGTTGATGTGGAAAATTTCACGGAAACGGCAAATGGTATAGCCTGGAGCATGATCGTAGCCCCTGTTGCGGGCATTGCTGCAGCAGCAGGGGCGGCTTATAAGACTATGAAGGGCGGTGAAAAGGATGACTAAGGTGGCTGTTAAGAAAAAGATTAAACGTCATGGCCTTTCAGTCATTTTCGTACACTGGGCAGTAGCTATTTCAACGTTTGTACTGATTTTCAGCGGATTTGGGCAGATGCCATTATATAAGCGGTACATGGTTGACCACCTCCCCTTGCTGTCCTGGGTTACCAATTATTCAGTGACGCTGTCCATCCATTACTGGGCGGCGGCTGTGCTTATATCTGCCATTCTGTATCACGTCGTTTTCCATGGTATACGCAGGGACTTTGACATGGTGCCCCGCAGTGGTGATATGAAGGAATCGGCGCAGATTATTATGGCAGTTTTCGGTTACGGTAAAGAACCTGAGAATGACAAGTATCTGGCAGAACAGCGTCTTGCCTATGCGTTCATAGGATTTTCACTACTGCTTCTGGTCCTTACCGGCAGTATAAAGGTGGTTAAAAACCTTTCGCATGTCAACTTTTCCGAGGGTTTTATGTTCTGGATAACACAGTTGCATAACGCAGGAACTATTCTGATTATAATCGGAATAGTGGTTCACCTTGGAGCCTTCATAATCAAGGAAAACTGGCCTCTTCTTCCGGGGATCTTTACAGGTAAGGTCGACCTGGAATACGCACGGAGAAGACATAGTATATGGTACAATCGGGTACGTGGGAAAAAACGTTAAAATAAGAAGGTTTATGATGTTGATTCATGACCTTTCCACTAATGCACAAAAACAGGGAGAAATTATATGGAATTAGTAATTGCTTTTTCAACTGATGATGGGGAGATATTTAATAACAGTCATTTTGGAATGGCAGATCATTTTCACGTGTACAAATTTTCCGACGGGGGTGAAGAATTTATCGAGACACGTAAAAATGTAAAATATGAGGAAGATGAATCCTTAAAACATGGAGATCCGGGTAAGGCCAGGGCCACGGCGTCCGCACTTGATGGTATTGATGTGATAGCCGGCAGAAAATTTGGACCCAATATAGTAAGATTGTTGAATAGATTCGTATGTGTTGTGGTAAAAACAGAAAAAATAGCTGATGCCGTAGAGTTAATACGAAAAAATAAGGAGAGAATAGTAGAAGAAAAAAATAAAGGCGAGGAGAGGAAACACATAATTATAAAACAATAATTATCCGGCACTTGAAAGGTGTAGAACTAAAAACAATAAATTCATCATTCCTGTTTAGATACGCCTGATGCTTCCATCAGCCGTTGCGAGGTTTCAAAAGATGCTTGGTGGTTAATTAATAGTGCGTATTCTTATCGTAATTTGAAAACTTCTTATCATATTATCATAAACATGGTTCAATTCTTATATATGTAAGGTTAAGAGATGGAAATACTGTCTGTTTTTAAGCATGCCTTAATGATCAGCTTCTTCGTCCTCGTGATGATGCTTCTGGTAGATTTTATAAACATTGTTACCAGCGGGCAGATATCTAATATCATTCAGAAAGGTCGGTGGCGACAGTATGCATTGGCCTCTTTTCTTGGTTCTACGCCGGGGTGCTTGGGCGCCTTTATGAACGTTACGCTTTATGTACGCGGCATGATATCTTTTGGTGCAATCGTGGGGGGGATGATTGCCACGTCGGGCGATGAGGCCTTTGTGATGCTCGCCCAGTTTCCCGGCATCGCTCTTTTGCTTTTCGGGTCGCTCTTTGTGTGCGGGATTGTCTTCGCGTGGATAAGTGATAAGATAATTGAAATAACGGGCGTTGTCCCCTGTGAATCATGTGCCGAGGCTGATTGCGAAGAATGTATGGCCGCCGCGGATAGCACGGGGGAAGGTATACGGATTTTTCATCCCGAGAACCTGTTGAAAAACTTTCAGCAACTTTCCTTTACACGCTTCCTGCTCATAGCGCTTATAGGATCCTATCTGGCACTGCTTGTATCTGGAATATTGGGCCCAGCCGAGTGGAACTGGAAACGTATCACGTTTGTATGTTTATCCTTGACTTCTTTATACATTTCAGGAGTTGCGTCCGAACACTATCTGCATTTTCATATCTGGGATCATATTATCAAAAAGCACATGTTTCGTGTTTTTCTGTGGACTTTCGGTGCTCTCCTTTTTGTTCACTGGGGCATGGGTTTTTGGAATTTGGAAGTTTTTGTGCGTGAGCATATGATGGGGGTGCTCCTGATTGGTGCCTTGATCGGGATGATTCCTGAGTCTGGTCCCCATCTGATATTCGTGATGATGTATGCTCAGGGGCTTATTCCCTTTTCCGTACTGTTCACGATATCGTTTGTCCAAGACGGACACGGAATGCTCCCGATGCTTTCCTATAGCATTAAAGATTCAATCCTTATTAAAGGGTTCAATCTTACGTTTGGAATTGCAACGGGCGCCATTCTCTTGGTCCTGGGGCTATAATAGGGTGTGATCGTATCTGCAAACAAGATTCATCTACGGAAGAATTTAATATTAGAGTACGACCTTGTTAGTGCTTTCCGCTCAATTACTATTTACTGAGGTCAGAAATGAACGTGACGGGCAACATTGGCATAGCTTTTCTACTTGCAACACTAACGGGCTTGTCTACAGAAATCGGAAGTTCCATAGCTTGTTTTATCAGAAAACCGAAAATGATCTACTTCTCCTTCTTTCGGCAAGTATTATGAGCTATATATCTTTAGACAAACTCTTCCCGACAGCGTATCGTTACGGCTATGTGCATACAGTTATTATAGGTATGATTTTAGGTATAATTGTAATGGCCTTGAGTCTCTTGCTTTTTTGACCCATTAGTGAAGTGGGGTCAGTACTTAATTTCTCAATCTGGTGAAATGCCTCTAACAAAGAAAACATCCAAGCACAATTACTATGCGCTTTTGTGGCATGCTCTGTTCCTCTCATTGGCTAAAAACTTTATGGATGTTGATACGATTATCCCTGCTATGGTGATTGATGCCGGGGGCACTTCTGTGCATATCGGCTTGTTAACGGCTATAATGCTTGGAGGTTCACATCTCAGCCAGTTGTTTTTTGCCCCATTCATTAATAATCAACCGATGAAAAAAGGTTGCCTTTTATTGGGAATAAACGCGAGAATATTCGCTTTGGCATGCCTGGCGTTGCTTTTCTTTTTATCTTCATGGATAACGGGCAGTTTTTTAATTGTAACGATTCTTTTACTCATCTCCGTGTTTTCGATAAGCGGTGGATTTGCTAACATTGGCTATACAGATATACTCGGAAAATCAGTTTTGCCTGAGAGTAGAAAATCTTTCTTCTCAGTCAAGCAGGCAATAGTAAGCGCGGGTTTCTTTGCCTCAGCTTATCTCGCGAGTAGAGTTCTGACGCTAAAACCCTATCCGGACAATTACGCGTTTCTATTTGTTATTGCAACCATGATGCTCACAATTGCATCTGCAGGTTTCTGGCGACTGAAAGAAACCAGAATATCAAAACAAGAGATATATAAATATAAGAATTTCAGTCACATTATTTTGCGCGAAATCCGGGCGAATAAAAAACTGGCGTATTATCTTTTAGTTAGTAACACCCAGGGGGTCTCTTTGGCTCTGATGCCATTTTTAATACTTTATGCAAAAGATGTCTTAAATGCCACCGGCAGTGATGTTGGTAATTATCTGATTTTTAAGGTAATTGGAGGAGTTATTGTTAGCGCGCTGCTTTTTTATCATTCTAAGAAAGTCAAATACCAGCACTTATTGTATTTTACTTCAATATTAGCCTTCATTATCCCCCTGTTTGTGTTGATATTGCCGGGACATTTTTTTCTTAGCCTTTCATTCTTAGTTGGTGGCATTGTTTTTACACTTCATACTATAGCGGTGAGCGGAGTCCTGCTTGAAGTATCAACTAATGAAAACAGGGCATTATACACAGGAATAGTCGGAGCGGGGAGCGTTCTTCCGGTTGTTTTTCCACTTATCAGCAGTTGGGTTATAAATCACTTTGGGTTTTCGATTTTCTTCATTTTATTCATGTTAATAATCAGTTCTTCATTTTATTTCATCTTTAAATTAGATTGTAAGGCATAAAACCATTTCTTTTGTTGAATTCTTTATCTATCCTTCTCTGTCTTTTTGTCATCATTCGACAAGTATTCTTTTGGAACAGGGGCGTTTTCTATGAATTAAATCTTAGCTAATCCCCTGAGCCGTTTCCCCCGCTGGGTCGCAATTCATCGGCATCCCCACGGCGAGAGCATCTCCTCCCAGAGAAGCAGTGAACTCTTCGCATCCATCACCGAAGAAGCCAGACAGCGATTCATCCGTCTTCAGGGGAAACGCCGAGTGGACAGGGAGTACCTGGCCTATGACAGTACCTCCATCTCCAGTTATTCAAAGTGTCTCAGGCAGGTCCGCTATGGCAGAAACAAAGATCATGAGCATCTGGCACAGATCAATTTAATCCTGCTCTTCGGGCAACAATCCCGCTTGCCATTTTATTACCGGAAGCTGGCAGGAAACATTCCCGAAGTGAAAACACTGAGAAAACTGCTGTCTGACATGAACACTCTGGGCTATGAGAAGATCAAGGTAGTTCTGGACCGGGGCTTCTTCAGTGCGGCCAACATTAACGACATGTACAGGCATCATATGAAGTTTCTGATTGCCGCCAAGCTGTCCCTGAATCTCGTGAGGACACATTTGGACACCGTTCGGGACAAGATGCGCAGTTGGACCCATTATAGTCAGGCCTACCAACTCTATGCCTACTCCCTGCCGATAA
>Ga0207996_1000751_pt1 | contig 26497 bp, 33 predicted proteins | sample AntAceMetag02UKG_FD_184773 | JGI IMG/M metagenome (GOLD analysis project Ga0207996, IMG submission 184773) | Saline lake microbial communities from Ace Lake, Antarctica - Antarctic Ace Lake Metagenome 02UKG (SPAdes) (version 2) | ecosystem: Environmental > Aquatic > Non-marine Saline and...
CTTGTATGTTTCCTAAAACATCAATTGAATTAGTTTGTATATTCCCTATGGTTGCGGATGTTAATTCTGTACCATGTATATCTATAATTGCAAGACTGTCTGAGTCATAACCTGCAACATAAGCATACTTACCACTCACGTAAACTGAATGAGCACCATTCATATTGGTATGGTTAATTAAGCTACCAGATAAAACAGGAGTGGTTGGATCACTTATATCTATAATTGCAAGGCTGTCTGATTGATAACTTGCAACATAAGCATACTTACCACTCACGTAAACTGAATGAGCACCATCCATATTGGTATGGTCAATTAAACTACCTGCTAACACAGGGGTGGTTGGATCACTTACATCTATGATTGCTAGGCTGTCTGAGGTAGAACTTACAGCATAAGCATACTTACCACTCACATAAACTGAACGGGCAACATCCATATTAGTGGAATCAATTAAGCTACCAGATAACACAGGAGTGGTTGGATCGCTTACATCTATGATTGCAAGACTGTCTGAGCGAGTACTTGCAACATAAGCATATTTACCGCTCACGTAAACTGAATGAGCACCATCCATATTGGTATGGTCAATTAAACTACCTGCTAACACGGGATTTGATTTTATCTCTTGTAGAAAACCATCTTTTAAATGTAATGCTTCCTCCGGGGAAGTCGTCCCGATGCCAACATTACCAGTATCTCCTTCAACAACTAATTTACTTGTATCAACCGTTAAATCATTTCCAGCACTAGAGCCTATTGATATATCTAGTCCAGCAGTAGAAGTTATATTCTTTCCATTAACATCTAAATTACCACCAAGCTGTGGGGATGTGTCTTCTACTACATTTTCAAGACCTGCATCATCACCCGTATTAGTACCCGCGTAACTTGCGGCAATCAGCCAAGCACCCGGACCCGTAACGGGTTTTATAATATCGGGTGAGTTTGTAACCGCCACAGAAGAAGCATCAAAAACATGTTCATATATTGTCGTTCCATTGTTGGTCTTTGCGATTGACCCGTCTGTTATGGTTGTGGTGTTAAGATTATTAAGAGCGCCATCGACTCCGCCCGTTAATGCGTTTCCCTGTACTACATATTTTTCAGCCATTTGATACCTCTTTTATTGTTTCCCTTAACACACCGTTTCTCAGTGAGTAATCTATTTCATTGATTAAGTCTGGGCCACCGTTTCCGTGACCATTCACATTTATTTCTATATTTATTTCTTTTGGTGGATCAGCGTTCTCAAGCAACTCAACGATCTTAGCTGTTGAAGCTGCTGTGTCCATTGTTGCAATTCCAATATTATCAAGAATCTGGACTGAATCTCGGAGAGAATTTTGGATATTGCTTAACCCCTCAACCGCTTCAGTCTGTATTTCTACAAGCCTTGTGTCGGCAACTGACATTTCATTTAAGGCTGAGTCTTGTATCATTCTTAACTCTGCTTTTACAAGATCAAAAACCCTCTGATAATCGCTAGATGGGCGCTGATAAGCCTCTTGCCCTAATCTAAGGTAACTATCAAGAGCAGTTGCAAGCTGAGACTGATACCCCGCCTGCTCAAGTCCTGTAGTTGATCCTGCAAGTTCCTTTAATCCACCTGCTCCAAAAATAGCTTCATACTGTATGCCAAGCCGCTCAATTATATCAATAGGATTATCAGAAGAAGTCTGCATACCAAGGAGCTGAGAAGAAATAGAATCATAAACATTTTCAAAAGCACTTTTTATGCTTTCTATTTCTGATTTTTCTAACTGATACCGCTCTAAGATTAAAGACCTAAGTTCCTGGGCCTTTGTTAAATAATCTTCATCGGTATAATTTGTTTGAAGGGGATCGTTAAAAACTTCTGTCGCAAGTCTTATCTGTGAACCTAAATCAGTTGTTCCTAAAATTGATTTGATATCAGCATCAATGCCGTTTGCTAAATCGGTAAATGGTTTAGCAAAAGCAGTCCTCATGTCAGCAATAACCTTGTCCGTGTTCTCAATGATTGCAGCTTGCCAACCTTCTGGAAGTTCTTTTCCGGCCTCTTCGAGTGCCTTACCAAAATCAATTAACTTTTCCTGGTAGTTTTGGAGCGATTCTATTTGATCTGAAATTCCCATACCACCGGACGGAGCAAGCGCCCCTGCAAAATCACCCATCGTTACAGGGTTCATTGCATCAAGCCATTCTTGGACTGACCCTGTGGGTGATTCCTGTTCTTCTGTACCACCACCAAATCCCTCAGCCCAATTACTGAACATCTCTGATAATTTAGGGAATTTACTAAACTTATCAGCTAGGTCATTAAAGATATCAGCTAAATCATTTCCTATATTCTTTATAAAATCTAACCCACCAAATAAAATATCAAAACCGGCTTTTATAACTATTAACCATCTTCCGATTTCACCAAAGCCAGCAGCAAGTTTAATAAAACTAAGGCTCTCAAGAGCAAATGCTAAATCATTAACATCGCTTATCATTGTTGTCATATATGCAGATATCTCAAGCCACGTTGCATCACCGTTTAAGATTGAGTCTATAATGCCTTTACCGCTTTCGTATATACTATCACCCGCGCCGACAATAGAAGAAATAGAATCAAGAGCTGCGGCAACGTCATACATCCCATCGACATACTTCGCAATTTCTGTTCCGGCAATCTCAACACCAAGCCGTTCAAATAAATCGCCTGTCTGTTCGAGTAATCCTTCAAGTTCTCCTAATGTATCCCTTAAATTATCAGCCTGGTCAGCGAACCATTCAGAACTAAAAGCAGCGGCGGCAGCTTCTTGCGTGAAAAGCTGAAACTGTGTATCAAGCAACCCCATCGTTGCATAAAGATTAAGCATTTCCATATTTACTTCTGTTGTGCTGTCACGGATAAAGGCAAGCTCGGATTCCATTAAACCCATGTTTGAGTTATAGATTTGAGTCTTGATAGCTAAGTTGTTTTCCTGCTCTGCTAAATCGCTCATAGCGACGGCTGACTCTCGCAATAAATCACGTGCAAAAGTTAAAGAACCTGTTAATGCCGGGATAGAATCATCAGTTAATAGTCTTAATGACTCCGCATATTTTATTGTTAGTTTTTCCTGTTCTGACATATCAAGTAAATCAAGCTGACTTGAGTAATCAGAAATATTAATTGCACCCTCATGGAAAGCGTTTGAAATATCTTTAAGCTGTAAAGCGGTTGCGTTATCTGATAGCTGTTGAAACATTAAAACAGCGGCTTCGCCCTCTTCTGTTAATCCCCTCGCAGAAGTAGCCATATTGTCGATTGTTTTTGCTGTGTTTTTACCTGCCAGAACAGCTTCGAGTGATGCACCGCCGACATCTCCTACAATCTTTTGATACTCTTCTAAGCTTTTACCGGTTGCTTTTAATAGGGCGTTCATATTATCGCCCTTAACATTCATATATTTTCCGACTGAATAAATATCCTTCTCACCGCCGAACCTGCCACTAATGCCCTGACCACCGACCGTTGAGCCGAGGAAGTCTTCAACACCGCCAAACTCATTAATGTCAAAAGGTTCATCTTCTGAGCCAAAAGACATTTTTTCCAAAAGCCTCATGTACCGCTCGCCCCTGTGGACACGGTGCAATTTTCTTGCGGCTGAAAGCTTACCTGCATAACCTATTGCAGCACCGATAATTGCACCGATAATAATACCCACCGGCCCACCTACCGCGCTCATAGAAGCCACACCAAGCGCAGAACCTGCCGCGCCCGTACCAACAGCAGCGCCCGCCCCTGATAATGCACCTGACACAGGAGAACCTGACCCGTAAGCTGAATACATACCATAACCACCGGCAATTGCGCCTGCTCCACCTAATAACGCCCCGCCTGTCCCGTTCATAAAGTTTGCAAACCCGGCCTGAGAATCCATTGAAAAACCAAGCTTATCCATCCCCGCTAATATTGGTACACTCGCTGACTGTCCTGTTAATGCAGGAGCTCCAAGACCACCTGAGAACAAACCCTTTATCCCACTTAATGCTTTTGCCCCCGTGCCTATTCCGAAGCTGTCACCCCCAAGCCCAGGAATAATTGAAGCCATACCACTAACACCCGGGATAGACCTTAAAACCGATCCGGTTATAGAAGTAAGAACGGTTGAGCCGATTGTGGCGGCTAAGTTCTTCATTTTACCTATTATCATATCGGTAAAAGAACCTGTGCTGTCAACCATCTGCATTAGAGCGTCTTTATAGAAATCTGACATACCTGAGAAAGTTTGCTGTGAACTGTCTTCAACTTCTTGATTTGTATCCTGTACAGCATTACCCCAAAACTCATAACCGTCTATCATGTCACGGTGTTGTTTTACTACACGCTCACCACCGTTTATAATGTCGTCAAATGTTAATTTAAATGTATCTTTTGTTCCAGAAGTAGCGGTTTTTACTGACCCTAAAGCCTTAGCTAAAATTTCAGCATCATTTGTAAATTGGCTTAAAAAATCACTTATGTTGTTTTCTTTAATTTCCAAATAAAGCAAGTGATAATCTGAGGCTAAATCTTTAACGATGCCCTCTTCTTTTAACATTGCCTCAATGATTAATTTATGTGATTCAAGCTGCCTGTCTTTTTCTGTGTTTAAATCCTCTATAGTTTTCTTAAGCGTTTCATGTGGCTGAATGCTTTTTTTAACTTCCGCTGAATAGGCTTTTATTTTATCTGCCATCCCATCCATAAATGGGAGCAAATCAATATTTGACGAAACGATATCAAGAAATTCAGTAAACAAAATTTTCATTCCGTTTATTGTTTTTGTCCAACCGATAGATATACCGGCCCACGCAATTAGAGCGCCTGACTTTAGATGAATCCAACCCTTCATTATCCCGTCAACAAAGGCTAACCCTGCAAGCCTTGCCGTTTCAAAATTGTCGGACAACCATGATCCAATTTGCCAGCCTGTAAAAGCTGCTCCAAGGACTCCGACAAGAGTTACAACACTTGTTAATGCTACAGATGTCCCCCAAAGCATAGTGTTCATTGCCAAAAGCGATGTAGATGCCTTTGCTAAAACACCGGGGGCTAAACTCCAAGCCAACATAAATATTGACGACTGCTGAACTACAGCAATCATGGCTACTTTAATTGAGGCTAAAACAAAAGGATATGCGAAAAGAGCACCATATAAAGCACCATTTACAGCAACAATTTTAGCAAGCCTTGAAAGTGTTGATGTAAAAAATTCAACATTGTCAGCTGCATTTTTTATAGACTCTGAAAAATTATCAACTAATTTTTTAACATCTGCCCCAAAGGTTGCGGCCATTTTAATTTGTAATTTACCGAAATTAGCTATTAGACTATCAAAAGAAGCCTGGATTGTTTCTTTCCAAGCTTCCCATGCTTTCTGTTGGGCACCTGTTTTTTTGGTCATCTCAACTAAAGAATCGGAATATGTTTTCCAGTTCTTTGCACCCAAAGCAGAAATACCCATCAAAGCCTCTGAAGATTCAAAGACTTTGCCAAGTCCTATACCTAAAGAACCTGCCTGCTCTTTAACAAGCTTTAAAGCGCCTGCAAGACCATTCATTTCAACCAACTGTTTACCGGAAGATACATTTAGCGCGTCAAATATTTTAAGCATGTTCTCTTGTGGCTTGAACAATCCGAAAAGGATCATCTTGTATTGTGTTGCGGCTATAGAAGTAGAACCGGCTGTTTTTGAAAGTGTGGCAAGTGAAGCACCCATCTCGTCGGTACTTACTTTTAAATCAGCAGATACTTTTGCAAGACCACCAATAACCGGTATTAATTCAAGAACAGAAGTTTGACCCTCTTTTTCAATCGTATAAAGTAAATCAGCGGCTTCGGCGGTTGTTTTAATTTGACCCTCATAACCTGCCATTAATTTTGTTAAACCTTTAATGGCTTCTGCCTGATTAATATGTGCTGATTTTGCCAACTGTGATGCGGTTGTTAGGGTTTCAAGAGATTTTATGGGATCGGTTACACCTGCTGATATAACCTGATAATAGCCTTTCATTAAATCAGTAGAAGTTCCAAGTGCTGAATCCATACTTAGAACTTCTGATCTGATTAAACCTAAGCTTCTGGTTGTGACTTTTGCCATATCAACGGTTGCAGTCTCAAAATCTTTAAAAGCAACTATTGAGTCTTTTACTAATTTACCAAGAACAGCAGCACCAAGCACACTACCTGCAACCAAACCAAGTTGTTTAATAGCGCTTGACGTTTTGCCTATACTTTTTGATGTATCCTTGCCGAACTTATCTGTTTTTTTACCGGCCTTTTTCAAGTCCGAATTATATTTGGTTAACCCTGTGGCTTCGATTGATACAGATGCGGTTCCCAGTCTCATTTTTTGGCCCCTTTCTTGTTTCCTTCTTCTCGTTTTCTTTTTTCGCGCTGAAAACCGATAATCTGTTCTGAAAGGCTGAGAATTTTAGAAAGTATTTCTGCTTTATTAAAACACTTGAATCTGTCTAAAGCAATGTCAACCGCTTCCATTCTTAAGGATATTGCTTGACCATCTGCGCTCAATAAAAGCTGACTAGAACAATAAGAGTAAATATCAAACGTTACAGCATTTTCGATTATTAAACCCGGCTTACAGGTAGCACATGGAGCAACGCCGAAATTCTTTATTACCTTTTGTTCTTCTGTGTCCCACCTTGAGATCCTGAATGCGAGTCTGCACTTTTCACAGGGTTGCCGGTCAATACAGGACAGCCACCTTGCGAAGTCGGTAAGTTTTTTTCCTCTAGCTCCCGCTCTTTGTCAACTGCTTTATCAAGCTTATCGATCATATCTTTGAGTATGTCTGAGAACCCCTTTTCACATGCAATCTGAATTTTATTTGCCGTGTTACATTCCAGGGGTTTACCGTTCGGACCGTATACGTTTTCCCAATCGACAATACGCGCATCAACACCCTCATTCCTGATCATTATTTCATCAGGGACCATGTGGTTTTCTTGTTTGTTGTCGATAAAAACAAAACTTAATTTACGACATTTCGCGATAAGTTCCTGTTGCTTTCCCTCATTCAAATATCGTATTTTAATCCTTGTTCCGTCCGGGTCATTCGGTACATCAAACCACTCTTCTCTTTCCTTAAAAATTCTCATTTGGCTTTTACCTTTCTGGGTAAAATGGGGGGGGAGCTACCCCCCCGGCCCTCTTGCAAGAGCATTAATATTAGCCTAACTTACCACCATGTAATATGGTTGCTGCAATGCCGTCTTCGGTAGTTAAACTACCCTCCGAAGCAAGTGTTAAAGTGCCGGCTGCTACTGTGGTTATTGTGGTCAAAACTGAGTCGTTGCTTGTTGAACCCTCAATCAGTAAAGACTGTCCGTCAATAAAACCATCTGTTACAAAACCGCTGTTTGAGTCTGTGATCGTGTCCGCAGTTCCTGAACCCATAACAAAAGCAAGATCAGCGCCATTAACCGGGGTCGTTACAGACGAGCTAAGCGTCTCAGAATGAGCAATAAAGATTGCAGGTAAACCATTAAGGATAAGCTTACCATTATGAGGTATAACCCCGTTTGAATCCGCTGTGTCCTTGTTAAGTTCTGCAACCTGGAAAGCCGCTCCGGTGTCGTTTGCATAATCAACCGTCAGAAAGTCATTGTAGTTGAGATACACCCGGCAATCTGTAAACTTGGTGTTCGCAATAAAATATGTGAACAACTGGTCATATCCGTTTGTGTCCTGCTTGTTGTAGGTTCCGCTGAAAGTGATATCACCTAATGTCCCGCCGGTTGCAAACTGTCTGGAAATATATTCCCTGAAAACTTTGACAGTTACGATCTCACGTGAAACACCCGGTAAACCTATATTGTCAAGGCCTGCTACTGTTCCCTGACTAACACTACCATACTGAAGGATTATCGCCATATCCTCAGCAGTCAAATAATCCGCACTATTTAAAGCCATCTTTAATTCTCCTGAATAAGTGTTCTAAAATCAATTACGGAAGTCCAAAAATCCGCTTCCCTGTACGCCGGAACGATGCTTTCCCTGAAAAGCTTCACTCCTGTAAAACCTGTTACTGTTAATGCTTTTTTGTGAAACAAATCAAAGGCTTTTTTAACCATCTGATCTGCTTCGCTTGGATCAACGCTATCAGAATAGACTTTTACCTGAACCAAGGCTCTTTCAAGACTTGTCCTGAACTTGTCTTCTCCTGCTATCGTTATAATCCGATATGTTGCGTAAGGCTTTGTCGGTACATCGTCTATCAAAAATCCTTCTGGTAAAAATCTGCCAGCGGTAATCCCTGAACCACCAATGGCAGAATTGAAGGTATTGTCTGTAACTGCTAATGCGTATATTGAATTTGCTAAAGCGTCTGCACTCATAATTTATTACTGTTAAAAATTCGTTTTATGTTTGATTCGTTGTCGAATAATGCCGGTCTTAAAAATGGCTGCGCCGGGTAGCTTGGGTTTTCCGTTCCGAGTTCTACGTGTGGAGCATAATCAACATTTGTATAAACTAACCCTGCGAAAGCTTCTGTAAGCGAGTCTATTGAGTTTCTAAGTCTACCCGTATCAACAGGTGAATTCATAACGGCATCACCTAAAACTAGAAGAGTTGCCCTGCGTATATTTTTACTTACTTCTGATTCGGTCTTTTTAAATACCTGCTGACCGTTCCATTCAATTTTGGTTGTGGTCTTCGCCATTATTCAACCTGCCTTACCTGTAGAAAATAGACATTGTTTGACGGGTCAATTCTTGGATTAATTATTTTATAAACGTTACTGTCGTCTAATGTCATTTGATCTGATTTCTTTGGTGTTACTGACAACGCTGTGAAAAGTCTTTTTTCGATTATTACTTTACGATCACCGGGTGCAATTAAACCACCGCTACTCATTATTTCATTGTTGTTATAAGCAACAATGGTTGCTTCAATGGTTTTGTCTGTATATGTTACAGCAGGTATTCCCCTTGTGCTTACCGTACCATCAACAGACACGTGATATGTAATGTTGACTTTAATATCACCTATACCTTTCATGCCCGCCTTAACTGAATTTTGTATAACATTCCTTAAACCCATTAAGCCCTCACAACCGGGATATTCAAACCGCCCGGTGTATATGTTATATATGACCTTATGTAATTTAATGCGCTTCGTGAGAACATGCCCACACGGTCGGTCTTGTCAAAAACAATCTCAATAACATCAACTTGAATTTCAGATATGCCTTTAGTGTCCGGGTCGGCTTGCCTATCACCTGCATAAATCGCCCACGCCTGCTCGTAACATGCATATTTCTGGACATCGTAAGCATCTGTGTAATCATCTTCATCAATGGTAATAGTCCAACTCAAGCCAAAGGTAAGCATTTTAGTTGATTCGATTAACAGCCTTGACTTGTTTGCTTCTGTTATTACATCCCAAAGAGCATAACGGTTATATTGTGTGTTAAAATAAGCGTCCGCTTCTGCGTTTGTTGCAAACGAATTTGTTATTCCTGCTACTGGGTCAGCCATTAGTTAGCCTTAATATAGTTTTCAACATCTTTACCTATTAAACTTCTGAGCATTTTTGCATCTTTATCAGGTCTGAAATAAGTTGTGTCTGCTTTTACGTGACCCAAAGTATGACCTTTTCTTCCTGCAACGCCTTTGATACCAACGCACAAGTTATCCGCTTCGCTGTAAGGATTCTTTGTTCCCTGATAATTAGACCACAAGAATAAATCAACAGAACCTGCGTCAATTGTTACCCTGTCAGCTTTATTAGTAATAAAATCAGGACTGTTATTACATACCTTTTTAAGCGTTTCAAATACATTCGATTTAAATGCCGTTAAACACATGGCAGGTCTGTTTGTTTTCGTGACCCGATGATAAGATTTTTGTATTAAATTCCAATAAAAAAACGTATTCTGTCCGACTAAATCAGACGATTCTAAATGCTTTAAGGACACCGCAAAATAATCTTCGCGATACCAGTCATCATCTTCAACAATAACCACCGTGTCGGTTTTAACGTGTTTTAAGGCCTCTAACATATTAAGCCTTAACGTGTGTATAGGATCTGTTTTAAGTCGCTTCCTGCGGTAATATTCAAAGCCTGATCGTTCTTTTTTGGGTAACACCCTCTTGCCATCATCAACAACAATCCATTGTTCGGGTTGTACTGTCTGTCTTGCCATGTATCGTTTACACAGCTTGAAAGCTTCCGGCCTGTCGCCCGTTAAAGTAATGACTGTAAAGGGCAGTTTTATTCCTTCTGGTTTTACGAATTCAGTCTCAATTCCTTTAATGTGCAGGGGTATTTGGATTTTCTGGCCCTTTAGATGCTCAAGTCTTTCGGGTATAGAATGAAGTTCGCCAAGTCTGCCATCTTCGGGGTAGTCGTTAATGTTGTCAGTATAAGAGTCAAAACACATAAATATAATCTTATTACATCCTGCAAATTTAACGAATTCAATCGCCGCAATCACAGAGCAACAATTCCCAGACAGAACAGAAACACCGTTATTTTTTAAACCGTAATCTTTTTTTAAATCAAATATATATTTCTTTGGGTGATCTGAAAACCAGTCTTTGCTTTCCTTTTTGTGCAGTAACAACGGTGCTGATTCAGGTTTAACCATACATTCGGGTTTACCGTCTTTCTGCTGTGAAATAACATTAAAGGAAGAGGTCAGGTCAAGAGATTCGGCTATAATAATAGCTTCGTTAAGGGGTACTATTAACCCGCCCTCGTCGCTGAAATCTTCTTTTGATAAGTATTTAAGTGACGGCCCTTTTCCTATGATATAAGCCGTCTGACCCTCAAACTTCCCTTTAAGTTCTTGAACAGATTCTGTTACACCTTCTTTAATCGGATTGTCACCTTTAATTATATCAGTGTAAAATTTAAGGGCTGTTCCGTCTTTAATTTCTTTTTCTGTCCACACCGCATAACAAAGCCGTGAAAAGTAACTTATCAGTTTTGCATCTGAACACATAATAGGGTTGTCAATATCAAGTGTTGTGTTTGCTATATTTGCCGCCATGTTTCCAGGTGAACAAAACACCGGGATGCCTTTTAACAATGCCTGATTTGCAGAGTTTGACGTGTGGCATATAACACAATAGGCCCCGGCTAATGCTTCATCAAGTGAACCCTCAATGTTCTCAACACCGTCAATTTTAAAGGGTATGCTTGGATGTGGTCTGAATACAATTTTTCGGTCTGTTTGTAGTTCCTTGATCTGTTTCGCAAGGTTACTATTGTCAACTGCTGATTGCCCTAAAACCAGGACGTATCCATCTTCTTTTCTTTCTTTTGTGAGTTTAAGATCGAATTTTTTCATCCTGTCTGAAGGGCATTCAAAATCAGGTATCCAGTAATGTTTCCCAAGGCTTATTGAGTGGGTGTCTTTTCCGACATAACCGTTCTCGAATACAAGAGACTTAATGTCAAAACGCGCATAAGTAGAAATAATTTCTTTCGCCTTTGCACCGGCACCGCCCCAAATAGCAATAAAGTCAACATCAACTCTCTCATTACTATTGAAAAAAGCAGGGTTCTGCCAAATGGGACTGTAACCTAAAGCCAAAATCCCATCGGCAAAACCGGTTAAAATGTTTCTATTAGGATTAGAATAAAGTCCTACTCTCAAGACAAGACTCCTCTAAGCTGTTTCGATTATTATTCCAGGTCCGTTTTTAATGCTTGTTGCTGACTGATCCCAATATGCTGTAGTTCCAAGGTACGCATCTGTCGGATTAATACCTGAAGCTTCAACATACTTAAAACCCTTAACAGATACGTTAAAGGCATACTCAACCCGGAAGCGATACATGATGTTCTCAAGATCATCTACCATTGTCATTGTCTGAGTTGTATCCTCTGACTGCTCTGCGGTTGCTGCGTTCTCAACCAGGCCAAGGGTGTAATAGCTATCAACACCGGAACTTACACCATCTGAATTAATGAGTGCGGAGTCATCAGTCACAACAACGTTTCTGTTGAGGCTGTATGTCTTACCCTCTTTAATAGAATAGCTTGCAACGTCATTGATTGTCTCTTCGATTCCATCGCCAACAAGATCATGCCAAGGTTTAGAGTGCATTACATAAGTCTTGATCTTGCTTGACGCATCACCGAAAAGAGTATTACCTGTGTTCAGAACGGCATAAGAAATATCAGCGGCTGTTCCAGGATAATGCGCAGTTGCGCCGATGCTTTCAATACAGGTCTGAACGCCAATAAGTGTTCTGTGCAGGTAACTCTTGATTATTTCCTGTCCTGCCTGTTGACCAAGAATATAAGACATCCGGTCAATAGTTTTTCCAATCTTTTTCCAGGCATCCAAAGTCTGTGCAACCGGGCCGACTCTTCGATTCAGCTTGACGCTTGTAACATCAACCTGTGTCATTTTAAGGTCCTCTACTGGAGCGATTGAGGTTATATCGCGCCTGGTATCAACGTCTGAAATCTCTGCAAAGATGCTGTCCGTTGCAAAGTTCCCCGGCAGTTTTCTTGCAATAAGTCGCAAGCAATTTGAGGATGCGCCGTTGAACGCGTTAATATTCTGTGAAACTACTTCAAATAATCCCATCTGAAAAAATGGGTTGTTTACTGTGAAATCTGATCCCATTCCGCCTGCCATGATATATATCCTTTTTTAAGCTACTGTTCTTTGTTAATGCCCTGCCGCGATAAGTGTGTCCATTGCATCCTGTCCGTTCTTATCGAGGTAGGCTTTTTTGTCTTCAAATGTTGTCAAATCAGAATACTTCGTCACACCGGAGATATTACCACCGGCATCATTGTTTGTACTGCCGCCACCGCCTGACTGTGGGAAGTTCGGAGCAAATGCAGGAAGTAAAGACATTTCATCAAGAAGGTAATCAACGTCAAGAGGTAGATTAGTTTTCGGGTCTATCCTCTGGTTCCCGTTTACGTCCTTAACAATCGTGTTGAACTTGCCATTCTCGTCGAATGATGTTTCGACAAACGGCAAGATGTTGTTAAGCATAACTTCGGGCGGAACCTTCCTTTTTGCTAATGCTTCCAAAACTGCATTTTGTGTAATTGATCTTGTATATGAAGATTGAAGTTGAGCCACTTTTGTGGTCGCTTCCGTTACTTCGAGTTCCTTTGCTGTCATAATATCAGTTATTCTATCCTCATACTTTTTCACAACCGCTTCCATGTCATTACCGTCGATGTTCTTTTGGTGTTTCTGGTCGTCAATTTCTTTTACTCTTTTTTCAAGCTCTGCGATTGCTTCAGGGTTGAAATCCTTGAGCTTGATCTTGAGACTCTTCACTTCGTTTAACAATGATGTGTTTTTAGCTGATAAATCTTTAGTGCTGTTTTCAGCTTTCTGATCTGCTGCTGCAACTGCGTCTTGAATTGCTTTTTTAATTTCCGGTGCGTCCAAATTAAGTTCTGACATTTTATTATCCTTATTTTAGTATTTGTGTTTAAAAAACAAAAAACCCGAAAAGACATTACGTCTAATCGGGCTTTATAGAATCCTGTATAAGGGCTTGTAAAGAATCCGGTTTATTTTATGGGTGCTTTTTTAAAAAACTTCCAACTTCTGATACCCCCTTGTTTTATATCAATATCAACAGTTAAAATTAAGCTTTTATTATCTCTTAATATTTCATTTACTTTGTTTCTGATTTCATCGAGTATCTGAAATATTCTACTCATATATCTTTATATATAAAGGTTTTTATTGTTTTGTCAAGCTTTTTGTTACCATACATTAATAAGATTATGGTGTGTTGTATGACAACTATTTTTTAATTTCTTCAAATATTATTTTCTTTTCCTTAACCTGATAAACTTCTTCTATTGCTTGTTCACATTGAATGGCAAAAAAACACCCCTGATACCACTCCATTATTCCCCATTCTGCCTTATAGTATTCTTTAACCCAATAATAACCGTCTTCTCTCATTATTTATCCTTAAGTTTAGGCAATTCCGACAAAGGCTTTGCCCGTCCGGTCTGATCAACTAATCCTCTAAAAGACTTAACCTGACCATTTCGCCATAATTCAGCTTTAGTTTTACCAAGGACTTTGTTTTGTATTTTAACGGGTTGAGTTTTCAACCAATCTTCGTAATTTGTGTCTTGTGGAACTTTGCCGTCAAGAACGTTTCTGGCTTTACGGGTTTTCCCTGTGTTGTCAATGCCTAAAGCGTCTGCGTCTTTTAAAGTAGGACAACTTCGACTGCGGCACGAAAAATGTATAGAGCCGGGGCCTGACTCCCATGAGTAACTATGCCCTATTGGTTTATGACCGGGATTAGTATATAATTTATTATCTCTTGCAATACAAATATCAGAAGTTCTGCTGTCAAGAGTTGACACCCACTTAAGGTTAGATATAATGTCAGAATTTGCATCCCAAACGGCTTCCGCAGCACGATTAGAAACGGTTGATACTGTGGTTCTGACAAGTGTTCTTGCATGAGCTTCAAAGGCCTTAAATCCCACGTTACCGGCTGTGTTTGATGTAACTCTTTTCACTAACTCACCAATGCCCTCACCTCTTGCGATTCCTTCACGGACTGACCGCTTAAAATTAGCTTTGAGATCATTACCGATACTTGACCACCATTCTGTGTTTGTGTAGCCGTCAATATAGGTGTTATTAGCCATTTCTTTTAGAAGGGCAGGTGACACAGCCACCGTGTTGATTGCGGTCGCTATTTCAGCAGGTACGCTGTTAATAATGATACTTTCAGAGAAAGCACCCTCGTTTATTGCTAAGTTTTCCAGGCTTTTATTTGTGGAGCGTTTTATCTTTGCGGTTCCAGAATTAATAGTGGCATTAATCTGTTTTTGTAGTGCAATTAACCTTGCCTGTTTACCTCTTAAAGTCTTTGGGATTGTGGGGTCAAGTCTTATATCAACAAGGTCTTTTCTGACGTTGCTTTGGATATCTTTAATCATTTCAAGCACGGCTTGTTTTTCCTGCTCCTCAAAACGTGACAGGTCAACCGCTCTTGAATATACTGAGTCTAGGATTTTGTCATTCGCTGATTTAGCCATTATCTTCTTGCCTTTTTGTCTAAATAATCAAACCATGAATTTAAAAGTCTAAAATTCATATTAAAGAGATAACCTGATCCATACACATATTTTACCTTTTTTCTGACTTAAATGCAATCTTAATAGGGTCTGATATAGTAAAAAACATTAATAATAATTTCTTTACAGGTTATTGGTTAGGGCCATATGAATTTAATTTTATCAAGCGGAAAATCCACAACACTAAAGTTCTGATTGACATTAATCAGTTTCATTCTTCTTTATAGTCTTCTTTTTTCTTTTATTCGGTTTCAGTTTGTTCCACGTTTCACGGAATAAGAACTCGTAATAATATGCCAGAGCTTCGGAACCTTCACTGTCTACAATATCAACGCCAACCCTTATCAGAACATTTGTAGCACAATGTAATAATTCATGCGCCATAGTTGATTGACAACCTATTGTCCATTTGAATGTTTCGACCCATATAATATTATACACAAAACCGTTACTTGCGGTTATACAAAAATGTTCACCACATCTTCCCCCAACCTGTTTCCATTCTTTTATTTTGTATTTTTTAATGATGTAATCTTTAAATTCATCGTACGAACAGTTAATAATAATACTTATTTCAGCAAGATAAATAGGGTCTTTTATTTTGACTATTTTCATATTTTAATCACCACACCAAATCCATTCCCAATTCGATCATCAACATCCTGGTACTCAATAACGTTTAAGTCTATCGCCTTACACAACTCAAGGAATGATTCGGTATTCCACACACAATGGTGTCTGATTGACTTGTCTTTCGACTCTTCCGGTTCTTCGTGCCTGATTAGTAATTCTTTATAACAGGTGATATCACGGTCTTTATCAAAAGTTCTTTCCTTGTGGGGTACAATTAGCACCACGTATAACCTTGCGACCCGTTCCCATTCCTTTAAAGCCGCAATCGGATCATAAAAATGCTCAATAACGTGAGAACTTATAACAAAGTCGTATGATTTATCATCAAAGGGCAGGTCATCACCATTAGCGATAAAATCAACAGGCATCGGCTTAAATCCGTATTCAATAGACTTTTTTGACGATAATGAGTCTAGTTCTATATCTACGTTTACAGTATCAAGGCCGAAAGCGTTGTGACTTGCGCCCCCAATTTCAACGCCCTTCATGCCGTCTAAATACTTATGTGCAAGTGCTGATTCATTCATTAGCTTATCCTATAAAGTGTCCGTGTTCCCCTTATTTTATGCTGATATTTTATTAAAACATCGCCACCAACAATATCATCAATCTGTTTTTCTGTTAAGTTCCCGGACAATGCCGGGTTGATGATCTCAAAGAACAAAACGCCACCTTTAGCTTTCAGCATTTCAACATATTCTTTTAACTTGTCGTATGGTTCATCAATCCAATGATAAACGCTAAGCATAAAAATAAAGTCAAAATTGCCCTCAGGCATCTGATCTGACTTGATAAACTTCGCATCTGACAATTCAATGTGTTCGTTAATGGTCTTAAAAGGCCCTACATTCGATTGTAATTTGTCAATGGCTGTTACAGTAGCCCCTGATTGCGCTGCTTTGATTGCATAATAACCATAATGACAACCGAAATCTAATACGGTTTTATTTCTGTAATCTTCGCTTGCCATTAAATCCCATATCATTTTTGAGTCACAGCGCTTATACGTTTCATCGGCCCAATCGAACGTCTGGAACCAGTACTTGTCTTTTGCCCACTCGTTTACCTGGTTCTGGTTCCACTTATCAGAAATGGTTATTTTTAGCTCTTTTTCTTTGAAACTATCATCTAACATCTTTTTGAAATAAACTTCTATAATGTCTTTGGGCATTTTTGACCCTGACCATTTAAAAGCCCACCCGTATTCGTAATCTGTGTCAGTCTCAACCTTAACGTGATAAAAGCTATATATCTCATCAACAATATGTGGGGTATAAGATAATATATCAAGGTCTTTAATCTTAATATTAAAAGTTCCGTACATCTTACAGTTAAAATACTTATCAAGTAAGTTTATTCTTTTCTGATTTGTTTCAGCAAATTTATATGCCAGTCCGCAGCCGTTTACATAATTTCCAATCATAATTATCCCAAAAGAGTATATGGTTTTCTGTTGTCAAGTATTGCCTTGTGTCTTAAGCTTTCATTAAGGTGTGTGTGTGGCGTTCTGACACCCGATAAGTTATAAACGTATATAATGTCCTTAATAAATTTTACCCTGTCATATCCGGCCATTTCCAGGGCCGGATACATAACGGCAAGGTCACAACCAGAAGTAAAATATACACCGGAGTCATCTCTTAAATCTGAATCTTTGATATTCTTAAAGACTCTATACTTCATCGTTCTAAGAGCTGAGCCTTTCCAAATAGATGATCTTAAATTGCTAAACTCTTCGCGGGTGTATTTGCTGTTCGTGATAAAGTATAATTTCGGTTCTCGTGTGGGTAAGGTGTCGAATGATCCATGTGTGACAAGCGTTTCAGGGTGTTGATTATACGTGTCAACAACAACCTGTAGAGACTTATTATTAATCAGCCAGTCGTCGGCATCCATAAACACAATAATATCTTCGTCTGTGAGGTTGTGCATTGATATGGCTTGAATAATGTTAGCGGTTCCAAGCATCGTTTTTTTATTGTAATTTATTTTAATTCTCGTGTCGTCAATGTAAATTTTGTAATCAGCAGGGTCAAGAACAACAACCATTTCCCAATCTTTAAATGTCTGGTCAACAAAAGACTGTAGGCACTTATTAACAACATGCAAACACGGTTCACCGCCGACACAAACTATTTTAATCAATTTGACCCACCTTTTAAAATTGCAAGAACAAAAGCAATAAAAATAATATATGCGAGTGTTACATAAACATAGATCATCTCTTATCCCTAACCTTTCTGCTATACTGAAAGTGTTCTATAACCGGTGGTCCCTGACTTTTCATACCATCAAAAATCAGGGTGTAGCTTGCAGGCAAGTTATAAATGTTGTAGTCTCCGTGTTTTAAAGCTTCCACTAACCCGGTTTGTGGAGATAGAAGATCATCACCCAAAAGGCTATATTTAGCCCACTGCCTGACAAGTTCTTTTACTTTTTCACAATTCTTTAGATATGTTGTGCCGACAAGTAATTCTTTTCCGTCCCTGTAATGAACCGCTATATCACAATCAATGGTGTCAAATAATATGGGGTATTGCTGAACAACAGCATCGGCATCAAGATATAAAAGGTTTTCATTGGGGTATAAATCGAAAGCTTCCAATGTCAAAGGGTGCATTGACAGCAAAGTCTTTTTCCATGTTTCTTTTTTGGGGATAGCTTTTATGGTGTGTGGAATGTCAAAACGAATAAGCGAAGAAGTCAGTTTCTTAATGGCTTCGCCATATATTTCGTCATCTGTGTAAAAAGCTATTACTCTGTAAGGTTTCATTCTGGTTCTGCCTCGTTGAAGGCCGGCATATCCTGTTCAATTTGGTTCTGTTCGTCTTCTGCGGTAATACCTGGTCTTGTCTTTTCGCCCTGCTGTTTCAAGTAATAATAAGTTTCAAAAGACATCCCACCATTTACCCAATCATTCATTATTGCGGTGAGTTCTTCCGGTGGCATTTTAGAGTCTATAAAATCTCTTGACATTGAGAAGGCGCTTTCAGGATCAACATTAGTGCCTAAAAATAAGTTAGCGTATTCAATTACAAGTCTATAACCGGATTCAACAGCGTCTACAATCGAGCTTAATGTGGCCCCTTCTGCGCCCTGTTTTAATCGTGTTGTCTCTTCGGACTCAACACCTTTTTTTGGGTCTTGAAATAGCCTTGCGCCCAAATAAACCATCCAGTCTGTGAAGATGCTTATTGCTGTTACAATTTCAACCAATCCTTTGCCGTCAAATTCTACAAAATAAAACTTCGCACCTTCATTTACTGATACAAGAGCCGTTCCGCTTCCTAGCTTGATATTAGGCCCTTCTTCTGAATCCACACCCGTTGCCGCAAGAGTTGGAAGTGCTGTAAACTTTAGACCGTGTTTCCAATCGGCTATGGTCTGATATTGAGATATAGCAACAGCTACCATATCCTGAATTGGTGAAACTTCAACCTTGGTTGAAACTGCCTGTGGATTGATAACGATAAAAGGTATAAACCTTAAGGCTTTGTCTCTTGCCGTTGGAATTAGTATCTCTACAATTTCCCAATCTAGCTTGTCATCGTGGATTACTTCTTCCCAAAGCCTTACCGTATAGACACCATCAATCAGCATCAATTCACGGTACACAACAACAATAATGTCTTTTCCGTCTTCGTCAACACCGTCTCTTGATTCTTTCAGAACAACCTGAACCATATTACCGGCTTTGTCTTTTTTTATTTTCCTTATTTGGAACACATCGTATGTGGTGGTGATAACATTTAGTACTGAGGGCGGGTCTGTCTGAACGGGCATATCAACTAGAATTCCGGTTCGTCCGTATGTAATATCTTCTTTAATAGTTCCCTTCACTCTTTCGGTTGTAATCAGGTCAATCATTCTACCATTCAAGTTTATTTCAGGTTCTTTAAGTAGCGCTGAACCCGTTAAGCCGTTCACAGTCCTACCCACCGCACCCGGATAAAGACCCCTTGCAAGATAGGCGGCATATTCCGCGTCTGTTTGATCTGCTATGATCTTCGGCAAATACGTTTGCCCTCCTGCCTTTACTGCAATATCGCCTTTAACAAAATCCCTGTCAGCTTCCCAAGCTGTAAGGTTATCTTCATACTCTTGACTAACATCGGTAATTGCCATGATTGCTCCGCTTATTTAGGTTCTGGCTGTTGGTATAAAAAGTAAATCATATTTTTCATCTTCTTTTTTCATCATTTTTGTAATATGCAATTTCCCAAACATTTTAAGACAAACACGGTAGAATTTTGCAATCCATGTTTTCATTTTGTCTTCGATGAGGGTTTTTTTGAAAAGATCATTAACCGCGGGCATATATTTTATGGATAATAACTCCCGCATCATAAGGCTGAACAAAGCATCGTGTATAAATGCTGATCTCATAGCCTTGGGTGTGTCCGGCCCGCCTGTAACACCGTCTGATAAAAGTCCGGGTAGAATGTGTAACATTCCGGTTGTCATAAGCTGAATGTATTTTGTCTTGACGGCTTTCCTTGGTTTAATGCCGGTCTGTATGCTTAATTTCTGCCACAACCGATATTTATTAGGATCGTTTTTTGGTAGCACTTCATATATAATGCTTCCGTTTTCTAACCCTGAAAAGTTGTAACCGCATAATGGATTTTTAACGTTTATCATACTAACCCCCGTTGTTTTAATGTTTATTATATCATTTTTATGTCAAAAGTAAATAGTTTTATCCTAGTTCTTCAATACAAAGCTTAATTATTGCTCTTGCCTCAATTCGGTTATAGCCGTCAATACCGCCCTCAATAACACCGGCCCTAGCAAGAGTCCAGTATAAATCACTCTCCCAACAACTGTTCCCGAATGGCCTTTTACTATTAAAACACTCACCATCTCTAAAAAGTTTCTGTAAAAGAAGTATCAGATAACCTCTAATAGTGAGGGCTTCTTGGAGCTGGCTACTATCAATCTGAAGGTCAAGAATATCTTTTGTTTTCATTTTATTGTCCCCACTAATACTTTTCCGGTTAATGAATAATCTGTTCCCATGTGCGAAAACTTAACTGAACAATCAGAACTTGGTAATAAGGTTGCATTGTCCCATTTAAGGACAACAACTCCTGAGTCAATAATTGATACGTTATAGCGAACTGGTATTGGTTTTTGAGGTGGAACAGATTTATCACTTACAAAATCATAAAAACAAAAACAAAAACAAACAATTATTATTGCTATGACTATTACTAGATATTCTGATAAACGTTCTGCCATATTCATTTATTTATCACCGTTAATAACATGAGTAGCGTCATAAGTTATATTATGGTCAACCTTCTTTAGTCCGGGTTGTTCACGAATAACAACATCCTTTTCATCTTCCCATCTAACTGGCCTGATATTATCTACTGTTTCAATCCACGCACCCGCAAGGGGTGCGACTTGTTCTAAGGTACAAGGACCCCACTCCTCACATAAACAAAATTTACATATATATTTCATTTAGCACCCTAATAGTCTTTTTGTTATCTTCATTTTATTCCCCTTGACAGCAAAAAACCCCGCCGGTAGTGAGACATCCTTTTAAGGATTACCGGGGGGTTAAGTGCTGTCTGTGTTTTATTTTGCATTAATCTGTCTCACTAGATTTTTAAGTTATGCCTTATATATAGCATTTAAAATCACAATGTCAAGCGAAATTAACTGCTTTTACGACTGTCATTTTATTTGATTTACGATATAGTCGATAGCGAAGTTCGTCAAAAACGTGATCCTCTGAGTTTGTGTCTACGTCGTCCGGGTTTTTATCATCTCTAGGTAATGTTGGAACGGTCCGTATAAAACCGCTTGTGCAGTTGCTAAACACAAATAATCCAGGTGATTCAATGGGGTTTTCTAATGAAGCCGACAACCATGCTCTTACTTTTTCAAGTCCGGCTATCCTTGACCCAGGCCCCTTATCGGCTTTTGTCCATCTGCACCCTGAATTAGCGAAATCATTAGCCATACATTTACCGTCTATTACGTCAAAAATAGAAGAGTCAGCCGGTCCCGGTTTAATTTGTCCTATATTTTTACCATAAAAAGATTTCTTTATTTGGTTGTTTTCCATGTCAATTATCTTTTTGGCTATGGCTGTGTTTAGCATTCCAATGCCTTTATTGGGTGTTCCGTTCCAGCCGTACCATTCACAAATTCTAAAAAGAGTCTTTGCAGGGAATGTCCGGGTTGTTCCGTCTGCCATTTGAACCGGGCAGCCGTCGGATTCAGCCCACCATCCAACTGAAAAAGGTTTAGAGCTACCCCAATCGAAAGACCTGTCAATATACCAAGTTTTCGGTATAACAAAAGGTTCTATAACATGAACAGACCTTTTCCACACGTCGTCAACAGCGCCACCGGCTACAATATCCCAATCGCCATCAAGCCACGCTTTCACCAACCAATCTGGCCCTGAAGACTTTAGCCTTGATATATAACCAGGATCATGTTTTAAAAGGATCTTATTATCTTGCACTTTTGCTGGGATAAAAACACGTGTCAATACCCTGTCACCAATCTTTATTCTTTGAACAACATTAGGAGGCACGGGGTCAATATATCGCATCTTTAACCAGTTGTGACCACGCCCACCTGGATTTCCAGTTAAAACCTGTCTTGTAGGTATCCCGTGTGGTGATCTTAAACAAGCCCTTAATTTGTCTATTACTTCAGGAAAAGGCCACATTCCAGCTTCATCAAAACCCATCCATGTATACTCATGACCTTGATAATTATCAGCGTCTTTGTCTTTATCAAGATATCTAAATTTAAGTGTCGTTCCATTTTTAAAAGACCACACCCTTTTAGATTCCATAAACTTTGCTCCAAACAAAGGAAAAATTAGTCTTGCCTTGTCTGTCATATCTTCAAGTTCTGGGTATGTTCTACGAAAAAGGATGCCTTTTGAATACTGGCCGTACCTTAACTGTGTTTTATACCAATCAAGCAGGACACCATATGACTTGCCGCCACCCCTTGCACCGCCATAAAAAATGTCTTCACAGGGGCAGGATATTAGAGAATATTGCGGACCTTCCTGTGGATATATTTTTAAGATTTTTTATCTTCTTTCTTTTCTTTTTGTTTTTCTTCCCATTCTTCTACTGACTTGTATGTGTCAGGAGCAATAAACACGGCCGATTCTGTCTTTATGTCTGCTGTTAAATCTATTCCTGTTTTTTCACTCCAGCCAAACACAAGCTGGAAAAATAGCTTTGCTGAAGAAGCATCACCTTTTTCTGCTTTGTTTGCCAGACCGTGCAACACCCGATCAGCTCTTGCTTTTAATTGGGGTGTTATGCTGTCAAGCTTAAGGTCTTTAAAGTGCTTTTGTACGGTAGGTATAGACAACCCGCATTCTTTAGCAATCTGCGGATTTGATGGTGGTTTTTTTAACGATTTAAACAATGTTACATAGGCATCTTGGATAATAAGATGGTTTTTTTCCCATGTTGATTTTCTTTTTTCTTTATCTTCTGACATGGATAACTTTCAGATACTTTGTTTTGATTGTTTTTGGAGCGTCAAGGTCGGACTCGCACCGCCTTCTTCTGCCTGGTCGGTAGGTGCATCACTATCAATGCTTTTGACGCGCTTTTAATGTAATCTTTTCACCTTTATACATACCTGCATTCGTTTTGTCAATGTCCGATGTTAATTAATGATGCTTTTGTTTTGCAATACTGACATATAACTTTTTTCATACTTTATCAGTACCACACAAAATCCTTTTATTGATTAATCCTGTTTCACAGCCATTACAGCAAGATCCTTCTTCACCGGATTTATCAAGGCATTCCTGGCGGGTCATAATGTCTTTGGTCTGTTCACACATAACCTTATCGTGTTCATCTTCAATGGCTCTGCAATCAATGGCGCTATCAGATATAATATTCGTTCTTAAAATCTGATTCATTAATACTTTTCCGTGTTTAGCTCCGGTTGACAGTGCCGTAAGCATATGCTTAACTCTTTTTTCTGACTGGCTAAAATATCCTAATTGAACCATAGCATCTTCTGGCTTTAATAGACCGGCTAAGTGTCTTTTTCTCTGGTCTGTTATTTCTTTAAGTTCATCTTGTAGTAATCCCATCTTTGATCTCCTTTTTATATTGTTGGATTTCTCTGAAAAACATTAATTGTTCACGTTTCAATTCTATCATTTCGGGTGGTATTTGGCTTCTTTTTATATCATACCTTTTTATTAATTGTGTTGCTATATATGCTTCAACCAATTCTTTTACGTATCTATTTTCTTTTATTTTTTTACGTTCCTTGTATAACAATCTATATTCTTTTTGTTGTTTTTTAATTTTTAAATCATGTTTTTTTATGTATTCTTTTTGTTGTTTTTTAATTTTTAAACTATTCTTTTTAATGTATTTTTTAATGTTTTCTGTATTTTCTAAGCGATATTTTTTATTGTATTCACTTTTTTTAAATCTTGTGTTTTTTTGATTCTCAATTCTACAATAAAAACAAGTTCTATTTTTATTAGACCTCAAACTCTTTTCCGTACCATCGTAATCATGCCCACGCTTGCAAAGACTTCCTAAATAATATTTTGTTTCATCAAACGGTCTCACTAGTTATCCCTTTCTATAACAAAATTTACCCCTAAAAAAGACACAGTTAATAACAGGAAATCATCTACCGCTATAATTACCACCATTAAAGGGGTTATGTCGTCTTTGTCTTCATTTGGTGTTTTTGGTTGATAGCAACTCATTTTTTATATTCCGAAGTAAAAGCGATAGCTCTAACTGCTTCTGCCATACCCTGAAAGCATTCAATAAGTATGTCAAGCTTTTGATCTGTGGTTTTCAGCTCTACGGTTTTTTTGTCTCTTGTGCAATAACATTTTTCACAAAACACACGCTCTAAACCGTTAAAAAAGTTATTTTGGCTTGTAATTTCTTTTCCACATTCAGAACACTTTACTGTTGGCATTTTAGACCCTCCTCACAAGTCTGACAATCAGGATGCTTTGGGTTATAATTGCACTCAGATAGTAATACTTTTCCGTTATACCCACGCGCCGGGCAGTTTATTACATGATCCGGTATTATTTCAGTAAATACAGGTTTTTCCGGTTCATGAAATGTTTTTTGATACCATAAATGAGGGTGTCCAGATGTTTTTGATATAGTATCCTTCCTTTGAAGATCATTTAAAGCCCACGATGTCTGGGCTGGTGTTAATTCTACAATTTTGGCAATCTCAGCCCGGCCAAGTGCGTTTTTGTTGTCGAGTTTTTCAACTATTTTTAAAACGCGTTCTGCAAAGGTCTCATGCATTATAATCACCTTTCTTTTGCTCTTTTTTAAGTTTCTGATATTCAGCACGAAGCCCCGTACAGACCTTTTGTGGTCTATGGGCTATGTGGTCTGCCGTTTTACCGTCTTGGTCCTTATATGGTACGCTAACGGCTCTTGTGGTGGTTTTATAGTACGGTGTTCGTTGGTCTTTATCTTGATATTTAAGTTTTCTGAGTGCTTTTGCTTTTTTACCGTTCATTTATTTTCCTATTTTTAATGTTTTGTGCTTCTGTCCAATCAATAAGACAATCTTCACCGTTAATAACAATTTTTATCATTGGTTCTATTTTCCAGTTATCCTGTAAAAGATAAAAATCAGAAACATGTTCTTCGTGTTCATTGCATTTAATACCAAAATTTTCTCCACTTTTTGTGATTTTATTATTGTATTCGTCTATTTGTCTAATAATTTCACCCTTTTTTGCTTTTGCTAGTGCTTCATAACCATTCATATTCAACCTCTACTTCCTTTTTAATAGATTTAATTATTGCCTCATGGCAGGCCACACGGCAACAGATTATTTTTCCACTTTCATTTCGATTGACTTTATTCTTTCCCACTTTACACCATAAATCCCGGACGCTCTTGATGCGTGTGCAACTTTGCGGATCTCGTCTTCTGATATTATTACGGTTTTTATTTCGGGTTTTTTGTACGCGGAGCAACAATCTTGACACCAATTTTCCCGCCTACTTCCGATAATCGGGCAGACAACAGAATGATTACACCATTTTGGATTATTCATGTTCACCTCACAAATTCTATTGTTAAATCAGGATATTTATACTCAAAAAGTTTATGTCTTAATCTTGATGCGGGTTCTATTACCCACTTTCCTTTCTTTTTGTTAAATGGTTTAACGTCTTCAATAATTCTTTTGCCGTCAAAATAGTAACTGAAATCCCCGGACCATGTAATCTTTTGAATTGTTTTACCGTTCTTTTTAAATGACGGCTGAAGGTCGAATTTTGGGTGACATACTAAAGATGATATAGCACCTATTCTTTGACGCTCTTTCAATTCCAGGTATCTGCGCCCCTCGGATTTTGAATCGAACTTAATACCATCTATTATTACTTTCTTATTATTGAACTTTTTTTGTGGTCTCATTTTTATCCCCATTGATTTGCCATTGCTTCCGAAATTCCTTGGAAGGTTTTTGACCTGTTTTTTTGTCTTTCCTTCCCGCCTTTATTAAACCAGTTGCCAGGCACTTTTGTTCTTTGCTTTACATTAACAATATTAGTAGGTACTAATTCAGGAAGATTTTTAAGCCATAATCTTGTTTTCTTCTGTACTGGATGCCCGAATTCATATGGTTGTATTTGTTGCGTATGCTTAGGTATATTAAATATTTTTGATATGTCGTTTAAGGGCAGCATAATCTCCAATTTCTTAGGTTTATCACCGAACACATCAGTAACTTCTGGGGGACAGACGAAGTAGTCAGTTTCCTTTGGGTACTCCTTACCATTT
>Ga0207996_1000754_pt1 | contig 26442 bp, 19 predicted proteins | sample AntAceMetag02UKG_FD_184773 | JGI IMG/M metagenome (GOLD analysis project Ga0207996, IMG submission 184773) | Saline lake microbial communities from Ace Lake, Antarctica - Antarctic Ace Lake Metagenome 02UKG (SPAdes) (version 2) | ecosystem: Environmental > Aquatic > Non-marine Saline and...
TTTAAGTCCAGGCGATAAAAAGCGAATCGCCCGGGAGATAGCCACTTCAGATCCGGCCCGCCCGCCATCGCTCTCACCCAGAGGATACAGACAGACCGGCCAATGCTTTCGCTCAGGCGAGGCGGGCGGGAATGTAAGTGGACTGAATCAGCCCTCGCAGAAAAATTAGGAGTAATTCAGCAAACCGTCAACACCTGGATCTCGGATATTAGAGCGCGACAAAGGGCTGGCCGGGAAATCATTATCATCTGATTAAACCGCCTTGGCCGGGCCCAAGAACAGATTGCGGAGATAGTTGGTATAAGCCAGGGCAGGGTTGCACAAATTATTAATAATGCCAATTTTGGCGAAATTAATAATTTGCTTTCTCAGGGCCATGACATGGATTATATTGCAAGGCATTACCACATGGATCTTCCGCTTGTCTGGGCGTTGCGATTAGAAGGAAAAACGGATCAGGAAAAATTCAAAGAGCTTGGCTGGGGACTTCGCACATGGAACCAGTGGAATTTTAACGAATGTGATGAACGATTCGGAGACGACTGGCCTGCCCGCCATCGCTCTTGCCCAAAGAAGGCAATTAGCCCCACTCAATGCTTTCGCTCAGGCGAGGCGGGCGGGCCTGGACGGATACCGGCTCAGTTGGTGGCTCACACACTGTTCTATTTCACAAAACCCGGCGACCTTGTCCTTGATCCAACCCGCCTGCCTCGCCTGCGCGAAAGCAATGGCCGGCGGGCGTGATTTTGAATCCACACCAGCCTCAAAAGAGAAACCCGATAAATCAATCACAATATTCGACTACCACAGGCTTCTATCAAAAACAGGATGGAAAGTAACCCATCGAATATGCCCCCTGTCCTCTGAACGTCTAAGCGGTAACCAGGTACAGAGGATGCAGGACAAACGTATTTTAGGAACCGTCGGAAGAACCTTGCTAATCGCAAAAAGATCATAAGGAATCAGTGGACGCTCCCCTGTAACTATAATGACACTTGGAAAGCGAATATCTGCCATAAGTTCAAAAGGTAACAACGTCCCGCTCCCCGCTGACAAAAGGTAACAACGTCCCGCTCCCCGCTGATATGGCCAGATATCTTGGAGTGATAAACTCTTGTGTGACACGAATGTTGTTAACAGTGGTAAAACCGGATATCGATGACATTGTTTTGGAGTTATGAGCGTTCTGCACGAACGTCCCGCTACCTGCGTAGTGTTTTATAAACTTACAGTAATATTTGAATCTTTTTCTGAAGTTTCTTAAAAAACTTCTCCCCAACGACCAAAATATCCATATCTTTTTTAGGCGGTGGATTCTGGGACGCCATCAAGCTTGACAGAATAAGATTTTATATGATAATAATATTAAATTTTCTAAAGCCGGACTTAATATTGTTCGCAAAATATTTTTTTACTAAACAACCAAGGGTTTATTATGCGAAAAAAAGTCACATTTTTTATGTTAAATGCTTCAAGTGCTTCAGGTTCACCAATAAAACAGGTAAGTGTTTCCAAAACTCTTTTGCGTTTTTCTGGTGTTTTTGTTGCAGTTTGCATAATGTTTTCTGGTTTTTTAATCTATGATTATTTTAATCTTAAGCTGAAATTATTGAAAAGCATAAGTGTTGAAAGTAAACTTTCTAATCAGTCTGATGTAATAGCCGGTCAGCGCAGGCAGATAAAAACTTTTGCAGATGAAATCAATACTTTAAAGTCAAAGATGGTTGCTTTAAACAGTTTTGAAAAAAAGTTAAGAATTGTTGCCAATATTGAAAAAACCCCTGATCAGGATAATCTTTTCGGCATTGGCGGTTCAATGCCAGAGGATCTTGATACTCGGATTCCTGTTAAAGAGAAACCTGACAGTCTGCTTCGCGAAATGCACGAGCAAACCAAACAGCTGAATTATGCATCAATAAATCAGAGCAAGGATTTTGAATCGCTTTTAAAACATTTTGAAAATCAGCGGAACATTCTTGTATCAACACCGTCAATTCGTCCAACAACAGGCTGGATATCATCAAAATTTGGACGCAGATTATCTCCATTTACAGGTCTTAGTGAATTTCACAAGGGTTTGGATATCGCTACACGCTCAGGATCACCTGTTTTGGCTACAGCTAATGGAGTAGTGACATTCTCCGGCACAAAAGGTTTGTTTGGCAAAATGATTATTATTGATCATGGGCATGGAATGGTCAGCCGTTATGCACATGCCAGCAAGTTATTAAAAAAACGCGGTGAAACTGTAAAACGTGGAGAGACTATTTCTCTTGTCGGCAATACAGGAAGAAGCACAGGCTCCCATCTTCATTATGAAGTTCATCTTAATGGCATCCCTGTTAACCCTGAAAGATATATACTCAATTAAGGTTTTTTGAAAAACTTTCATTTGAGTACCCAACATCTGATACCCAACACCCTATACTTACAGGCGGAATAATAATGTTTAATTTTCTGGCAAAGGTTTTTGGAAATAAAAACGAACGAGAATTAAAAAAGCTTCAGCCAATAGTAGATAAGATTAACATGCTTGAACCTGAAATTCAGGCTATGACTGATGATCAGTTAAAGGGCCAGACATCTTTATTTAAACAGCAGCTTGAAAATGGAGCATCTCTTGAAGATATACTTCCCAATGCATTTGCAACTGTAAGAGAGACTTCTGTGCGAACACTGAAAATGCGTCATTTTGATGCACAGCTTATCGGCGGGATTGTTCTGCATGAAGGTAGAATTGCTGAAATGAAGACTGGTGAAGGAAAGACACTGGCCGCAACTCTTCCTGTATACTTAAATGCTATTTCAGGCAGAGGAGTGCATGTTGTTACTGTAAATGACTATCTTGCAAAGCGTGATACTGAATGGATGGGGCAGATTTATAATTTTCTTGGTTTTTCAGTTGATTCCCTGCTTCATGGCATGGATGATGCTGAACACAAGAAAGCCTATAACGCAGATATTACCTATGGCACAAACAATGAATTTGGATTTGATTATCTTCGCGATAACATGAAGTTTGAAAGCGATTCAATCGTCCAGAGAGAACTCAATTTTGCCATAGTGGATGAAGTGGACAGTATATTAATTGATGAGGCAAGAACGCCGCTTATCATATCAGGGCCCGCTGAAAAATCGACCGATCTGTACAGCCAGATAAACAGACTGATACCGAAGCTTGTGCACGAGAAGGATTATGCTGTTGATGAAAAATCTCGGACTTCGGTTATGACAGACAGTGGAATCGCAAAGTCAGAGAATATCCTTAAAGTGGATAATTTATATGATCATAAGCATATTGAGCTTCTTCATCATATTAATCAGGCTCTCAAGGCACACACACTGTTTAAGCGTGATGTCGATTATATTGTAAAGAATGGCGAAGTAATCATAGTAGATGAGTTTACAGGCCGTCTTATGCCGGGACGCCGCTATAGTGAAGGGCTGCATCGGCGGCTTGAAGCCAAGGAAAATGTGAAAATAGAGAACGAGAACCAGACTCTTGCAACTATTACCTTTCAGAATTATTTCCGCATGTATGACAAGCTTGCCGGCATGACGGGAACTGCTGATACAGAGGCTGCTGAATTTAAAAAGATTTATGATCTCGATGTTGCGGTTATTCCTACAAACCAGCAGATGATAAGGGTTGATTTTCCTGATGTTATCTACAAAACACGAAAAGAAAAATTTGAAGCAGCAATGAATGAAATAATCGAGATGAACAAAAAAGGCCAGCCTGTTCTTGTAGGTACGGTTTCAATCGATGTTTCGGAAACATTCAGCAAGCAGTTAAAAAAGAAAGGCATAAAGCATTCTGTGCTTAATGCAAAAAACCATGAAAAAGAGGCGGAAGTTATTTCCATGGCAGGCCAGAAAGCAGCAGTTACAATTTCCACAAGCATGGCAGGCCGAGGGACTGACATAGTCTTAGGACAGGGAGTGACCGAGCTGGGAGGGCTGCATATTTTAGCCACGGAAAGGCATGAGAGCAGGCGTATTGACAATCAGCTGAGGGGCCGTTCCGGGAGACAGGGCGATCCTGGATCGTCCCGTTTTTATCTTTCCCTGGAAGATGATCTTCTCCGTATATTCGGCGGAGAGCGCATGACATCAATTATGAATAAACTGGGTATGGAGGAAGGAGAGCCCATTGAACATAATCTTATAAGTAAGGCAATAGAAAATGCCCAGGCAAAGGTTGAAGGTCACAATTTTGATATCAGGAAGCAGCTTATTGAATATGATGATGTAATGAATCAGCAGAGGGAAGTTATATACAAACAGCGCCGTGAAGCATTGACGGGTAAAAATCTGAGAAGTTCTATTATTGATATGATTTATGAATGTGCCGGAAATATTGCCAATATCTTTGCTGATGAAAAAATTTCTCCTGAAGAATGGGATATAAAAGGGCTTAACGAAGCAGTATTTAAGCAGTTTAACTTTTATATTGATAAAATAGATGATGATACGCTGGATGGATTAACAAGGGAAGGTCTGGAAGAATTTATTTCTGATGCTGCAATTAAGTTATATGAAAAAAGGGAGGCGGATCTCGGTGATGAAGATATCCGGAGCCTGGAACGGATTATAATGTTGCAGACTGTAGATAACCTGTGGAAGGATCATCTTCTCAGTATGGATCATCTGAAAGAGGGAATCGGTCTCAGAGGTTACGCTCAGCAGGATCCTCTGATTATTTATAAAAAAGAAGGCTTTGATATATTCCAGAATATGATCTCCAGGATCAAGGAAGAAATTGTTGGGATTTTATTCAGGGTACAGATAGCTGAGTCTGAAAAGATTGATGATTTAAAGAAAGAAGAAGAGAAAAATCTTATATTTTCCAGTGGAGATGATTCCGGAGTAAAAAAGCCTGTAAAACGCAAGGAAAAGAAAATCGGAAGAAATGATCCCTGCCCCTGCGGGAGCGGAAAAAAATATAAAAAGTGCTGTGGAAAATAGGATATCGGATCGCAGCGAGTTAAAGGCATGAGTGATTATCGTCCTGAAATAAATGATGATGTTCTTTCAGACGTACTGGATGAACTTCAAGAACCTTTTATGTACAGGGTGCTGCTTCATAATGATGACTATACCAGCATGGAGTTTGTTGTAGAGGTCCTTCAATTTGTTTTTAATAAATCAATAGAGGATTCTACGCTGATTATGCTGAAAGTTCACAATGAGGGGATTGGGCTATGCGGTATTTATACTTATGAAATAGCCGAGACCAAGGTGAATATGGTTAAAACTTTAGCCAGAGAAAGAGAATTTCCCCTAAAATGTACTATGGAGAGAGATTGAGTTATGATTAGCAAAGAGCTTAGTGTAACTTTAGGTTTTGCAGTCAGAGAAGCAAAAAAAAGGCGGCACGAGTATCTATGCCTGGAGCATGTGCTTCTTGCCATTTTAAATGACAGCGCAGGTATGGAAATTATAGAGGCCTGCGGCGGCAATACAGAAAAGATAAGCAATGCCCTGGAAAAATTCTTTGACAAGCAGATTGAGACTGTTCCTGAAGGGGCCGAGTATGTACTCCAGCAGACGATTGGTTTTCAAAGAATGATTAAAAGGGCAATTAACCATGTCCATTCGGCTGAGAAGCAGGAGGTCGCTGTAGGAGATATACTGGCTTCCATTTTTGAGGAAAAGGATTCCTATGCAGCATATTTTTTGGTAAATGGCGGGATTACACGTCTTGATGTTTTAAATTGTATTTCCAATAAAACTTCAGATTCTTATTTCCATGATATGCCGGGTGGATTTATCAAAACAGACAGGCAGACAAAAAAGAAAAGGCCTGATCCTCTTGAGGATTTTACAGTCAATCTTGTAAAGAGCGCTTCTCTTGGGAAACTTGATCCGCTTATTGGCCGTAAACTCGAACTGGAGCGTACAATTCAGATTCTCTGCAGGAGAAAAAAGAATAATCCTGTTTATGTAGGCGACCCCGGCGTTGGCAAGACCGCCATGGCTGAGGGACTTGCAATAAAAATCAGCAATGGATCAGTTCCTGATTTCCTGAAAAATATACGTATATATTCACTTGATCTTGGAGGCCTGCTGGCAGGCACAAAATTTCGTGGTGATTTTGAGAAGCGTCTTAAAGGCGTTTTGTCTGCGATCAAAAATATAAAGGATGCTGTATTGTTTATTGATGAAATTCATACTGTTGTCGGAGCAGGCGCAACGAGCAGCGGATCAATGGATGCGTCAAATATCTTAAAACCTGCCCTTGCAAATGGCGAGCTCAGGTGTATTGGTTCAACTACTTATGAAGAATATAAAAATCACTTTCAGAAAGATCGTGCTTTATCACGTCGATTTGAAAAAGTTGAAATCACAGAGCCGTCTGTTTCAGAATCATTTGAAATTTTAAAAGGTCTTAGAACTGTTTATGAAAAACACCACAGTATTGTTTATACTGATAAGGCGCTTAAAGCTGCTGTTGAATTATCTGCAAAATATATTAATGACCGGTATCTGCCTGACAAGGCTATAGATGTGATAGATGAGGCCGGGGCATTTGTCAGGCTTTCCGGTTTTCCACGCAGGAAAAGAATCAACCCTTCGGATATTGAGAAAATTGTTGCTAAGATAGCCAGGATTCCGGCTATCAGTGTTACAACATCTGACAAGGTAAAGCTGGAAAACCTTGAGCACAGGCTTAAAAAGGTAGTATTCGGCCAGAATGATGCCATAAAATATCTTGCTACAGCTATAAAACGTTCCAGATCTGGACTCGTGTCGCCTGAAAAGCCGATTGGATCATTTTTGTTTGCCGGCCCGACCGGTGTTGGGAAAACAGAGATGGCCAGACAGCTTGCAATGATACTTGGAGTTAAATTTCTGCGTTTTGATATGAGTGAATATATGGAAAAACATGCTGTAGCGCGTATTATTGGAGCTCCTCCAGGCTATGTGGGCTTTGATCAGGGCGGACTTTTAACGGACGGCATTCGTAAGCATCCATATAGTGTTTTGCTTTTTGATGAGATAGAAAAAGCACATCCGGACATGTTTAATATTCTGCTTCAGGTTTTAGATCATGCAACACTGACCGACAATAATGGTAAAAAGGCTGATTTCAGGAAGGTGGTTATTATTATGACTTCCAATGTAGGCACAAGGGAGATGATCGCCCAGACAATTGGCTTTGGCGAATTAGAATCTAACACAAAGTCAAAGGGAAACAAGGCTGTTGAAAAATTTTTCAGTCCTGAATTCAGAAACCGGCTTGATGGAATAATCAACTTTAATCCACTGACTCTTCAGATTATGGAAAAGGTGGTTGATAAATTCATAACAGAAATAAATGATCAGCTTTCCGGCAAAAAAGTTTTTCTTACACTTTCAAAGGCAGTCAGGAAATGGCTTGCAAAAAGAGGATATGACCCAAATTATGGGGCAAGACCTCTTTCCAGGTTGTTGCAGACAGAGATTAAAGATATACTCTCAGATGAAATCTTATTCGGACAGCTTGAAAAAGGGGGCAGGGTTTTTGTTGATGTTAAAAAAGACAGGCTGGAATTTGTATATGGATAGTGTCGCGAAGCGGCATAATCTATCTTTTTACGAGTTCATTTATCCTGGTTTTCACGCAAAAGGGCAAATTTAAAAAACCAAAAGGAACGTCCAACATCGAACATCGAACTTCCAACATCGAATTATGGTACGCCTTTGGCGTTTCAATTTTATTAAAAAAATGAGCGACCCGCCCGCCTCGCCTGAGCGAGACAACAAAAGAATGAAGAACATTGAGTATGTCTCGCGATGGCGGGCAGGAGCGATATCCACATTCGATGTTCGATGTTGAGCGTTCAATGTTCGACGTTCGTCTTTTTCAGGATATTTTAAGATATGCCTGTCTTTTTACTATCTGATAAAATTGAGTTTCCTCAACCTCATCTTGCGCGCAGCGACGGTTTGCTGGCAATAGGCGGTGACCTGAGTAAAAAACGTCTTTTGCTTGCATACAGTATGGGTATATTCCCATGGTTTTCTCATGAAAATCATATTTTTTGGTGGTCGCCCGATCCCCGGCTTGTGCTTTATCCAGGTGAGATAAACATCTCAAAATCATTAAAAAAAATCATTAAAAAAAAAATATTCAAAGTAACAATGGATCAGGCATTTTACCAGGTTGTTAATTCCTGTGCTGAGATTCGGTTGCAGAATAATGAGGACACCTGGATAGATAAGGATATTATTAAAGCATACTGCAATCTTCATGAATCAGGTTTCGCACATTCAGTGGAGACCTGGTACAAAGGCAAACTTGCAGGCGGGCTGTATGGCGTTTCCCTTGGAAAAATCTTTTGCGGCGAGTCTATGTTTGCAAGCATGAGCAATGCTTCAAAGGTGGCCTTTGTTTTTCTGGTGGAATATCTTAAAAAATTATCATTTGATATAATAGATTGCCAGGTTTCTACAGAGCATCTGATAAGTTTTGGAGCAAGAGAGATATCGAGAAAGGATTTTCTAAAGCAGCTTGCAAAATCTTTAAAAGCGCCAGCAAAAAGTTTTTGCCGGTTATCGCATCAGTTATAATTAAATTAAAACCAGAAAAAACTCATGTATAACAAATCGTAAACAAAGAACCGGCCATAATAAAAACAGCAATTGTGCTGATAATTTAATCTTTTATTAATAACAATACATCAACAGGTTCTTTGCTAACGATTTTTAATACATTCAAACAGTTTTCTAATTTTAATTTAATCATAACTGAAGACTGATTGTTTAAAAGTTATTCTGGTTTCCAGTGCTGTAAAGCGGCATGGTGGAGCTTTTTACGAGGCCATCAACATTAATAGTGGTAAAATTTTAAAATCAGCTATGGAAAGGATATCTTCTATGGAGAAAGACTGTATTTTCTGTAAGATTGTAAATGGTGAAACGAACACCAGATTTTTATATAAAAATGATACTCTTGTTGTTTTTAAAGATATTAATCCTGAGGCTCCTGTTCATCTATTGATTGTGCCTGAAAAACACATAAGAAGCATAAATGATTTGCAGGAGGAAGACAAAAACATAGTCTCTGAAATGATAATGACTGCCGGGAAAATGGCAAACAGGGAAGGTATCGCAAAGTCCGGTTACAAAATCGGATTTAATGTAGAAAGGGGAGGCGGTCAGGTTATTTTTCATTTACATCTTCATCTTGTCGGAGGATGGAGGAGATAGATCAGGTTTAAATATAATTTTGAGTTTTTAATTGCAGTTAATTAAACCACGGGCTCTGCCCGTGCTATCCTAAAATGTTTGACCGTTCCGGCGAGAATATTGAACGGCAGAGTAAAGCATTTTTTGAACGTCGAACCCTGGTCGCCTTTGGCGCCGCCTAAGGCGGGTAAACATCGAACGTTGAACATCGAATAATGAAATCGCTCCTGCCCGCCATCGCGAGCCGTACTCAACGCTCTTCGTATTTTTGTTGCCTGCCCGCCATCGGCTTCGCCTTCAGCCGTGTCGGGCGGGTCGCTCCGCTAGTTTATAAATTGGTAGAATACCTTATTTAAAATTCGATGTTGGACGTTCGATGTTGGACGTTCATAGCCTTTTAGCTTGATTTTCTATACCCTGTTTATTGCCGAGGCCATGTATCCGGCTCCAAATCCATTGTCTATGTTCACTACTGAAACATTTGAACTGCAGGAGTTCAGCATGGCAAAAAGAGCGGTAAGGCCCCCGAAGCTTGTTCCGTAGCCTGTGCTTGTAGGAACAGCTATTACAGGGCTTATTACCATTCCTGCAATTATGCTTGGAAGTGCGCCCTCCATTCCTGCAACTGCTATAATCACTGAAGCTTCTTCAATCAGTTTTTTATGATCGAACAACCTGTGAATTCCTGCAACACCCACGTCAAAAACAGTCTTAACATCATTTCCCATAGCCCTTGCCGTAAGATGTGCTTCTTTTGCTACAGGTATATCAGATGTGCCGGCTGAGATTACCAGTATAGTTCCTCTTCCGTTTTTCTGAGGCTTGTTTTCACCCCAGATTATTATTTTTGCATCATCATGATATATTGCATCCGGGAAACGCGAGAGCACTTTTTCAGCATTTTCTCTGTGAATACGGGTAACAAGAATGATGTTTTCCTGTATTATCATTCTTTGCATAATTCCTATAATCTGTTCGGCAGTTTTGCCCTGACCAAATATTACCTCCGGAAACCCCTTGCGAAGTGATCTATTATGGTCTATATGTGCGTAGTCTATATCCTCAAAGGATATGTGGACGAGTTTTTTTGCTGCATCTTCAACAGGCATTTTGCCTGCGGCAACAGATTTAAGCAGATGATTTAGTGAATTAATATCCATTTAATTTTGTCATACATGATATTTAGTATATATTGCAAGAAACAACATGCTTTTTTATGGAGAAAATAATATGAAAATAGTGGCAATTATTCCTTCAAGATACGGCTCTACACGATTTGATGGAAAGCCGCTTGCAGTTATTGCAGGAAAGCCTATGATAAGGCTGGTTTATGAAAGAGCGATTAAGGCAGAAAAAATATCGGATGTTTTTGTGGCAACAGATGATTCCAGGATTTATGATGCTGTTTTGGGCTTTGGCGGCAAGGCTGTAATGACTTCTGCTGAGAGTAGATCCGGCACAGACAGAGTAGCTGAAGCAGCGGAAAAAATCGGTCTTGCTATGGATGATATTGTTGTAAATGTGCAGGGAGATCAGCCTTTTTTTTATCAGGCATGTATTAATGATCTTGTAGAACCGTTTTTTGCTGATCCTGATCTTGGCATCAGCACTCTTGCCTTTAAAATCATTAATAAAAGGGAAATAACGGATCCAAAGGATGTTAAAGTAACATTTGACAGCGCCGGCTTTGCTCTTTATTTTTCCAGATCGCCCATACCTTTTGGCCGTGATTCATCTGACAGTTTTGATGTTTACAAGCATCTTGGTTTTTATGCATATACAAGAAATTTTCTGGAAATATACAGAAATCTGCCACGGGGAAGGCTGGAGGTTATAGAAAAACTTGAACAGCTCAGGGCGCTTGAATACGGGCATAAAATCAAGGTGATTGTAACTGATTACGATTCGCCGGAGGTTGATTTGCCGGAGGATATTGCAAGGGTGGAGAAAGCAATGCTCTCCTAACATCTAACGCTTAACACGTTTTTTTTACAGGAAAATCAAATGATATTAATTATTGATTTTGGATCGCAGTATAACCAGTTGATAGCCCGCAGGGTAAGGGAATTACATGTTTTTTGCAAGATAGAATCTCCAGGTATAGATATCGATTATATAAAGTCTATTAATCCTGAAGGAATAATATTATCAGGCGGGCCTTCAAGTATATACGAGAAAAACAGTCCCGGGATTGATAAGGCAATTTTTGATCTTGATATTCCTGTGCTTGGAATATGTTACGGCATGCAGTTTATGGTTAATGCGCTTGGGGGAAACGTAAAAAAAGCTGATAAACGTGAATACGGCCTTGCGGAACTTATAATTAAGAATCAGTCATATCTTTTTAGAAATGTAGATAAAAAAACGCAATGCTGGATGAGTCATGGTGATTCTATTGAAGATTTGCCAAAAGGCTTTACAATAACGGGTTCAACTAAAAATACAAAAATAGCCGCATTTGCCTGCAGCAAAAAAAAGTTTTATGGTTTGCAGTTTCATCCAGAGGTTAACCATACTCTTAAGGGCCTGAAAATGCTTGAAAACTTTGTTTTTGATATATGCGGATGCAAACGCAACTGGAACATGAGGTCGTTTGCAAAAGATTCTGTTGCTCAAATTAAAGAAACTCTAAAAGACAAAAAAGTTATTCTTGGTTTAAGCGGTGGCGTTGATTCTTCTGTTACGGCTATGCTTATACACAAGGCAGTGGGGAATAACCTCACATGTATATTCGTCGATAATGGTCTTCTTAGAAAGGATGAAGCCAGGAAACTTAAAAAGACCTTAAAACAGCATTTAGGGTTTAATATGCGTTTTGTAAACGCTGGAGACAAGTTTTTAAAAAAACTGGCAGGCGTTATTGATCCTGAAAAAAAGAGAAAAATTATTGGAAGGGTTTTTATAGAGGTTTTTGAATCTGAAGCAAAAAAAATAAAAGGGGTTGCTTATTTGGCCCAGGGCACATTGTATCCAGATGTTATTGAGTCAATATCAGCATTTGGAGGTCCTACAGCGGTTATTAAATCTCATCACAATGTTGGTGCTCTTCCTAAAAAAATGAAACTTAAACTTGTGGAGCCGTTAAAATTTTTGTTTAAGGATGAGGTGCGTTTGTTAGGCAAGTCAATAGGGCTTCCTGAAGAATTGATATGGCGCCAGCCGTTCCCAGGGCCGGGCCTTGGTGTAAGGATAATTGGCGAGATAACCCCAAAACGACTGTTAATATTGAGAAATGCCGATCACATTTTACTTGAAGAAATAAGAAATGCCGGATATTATAGAAAATTATGGCAGTCATTTGCGGTTCTGTTGCCTCTTAAAAGCGTAGGTGTAATGGGAGACATGCGAACCTATGAAAATATTATTGCCATAAGGGCAGTTACGAGTAAAGATGCCATGACAGCAGACTGGGCGAAGCTTCCTCACAAACTTTTAGGCAGTATTTCGAACAGGATAATAAACGAGGTAAAAGGTGTAAACAGGGTGGTTTACGACATAAGCTCAAAGCCGCCAAGTACGATTGAATGGGAATAGATACATATGACTGAAAAAGACCATGAAAAATTCAGAATACAATTCGATGATGAAAATAAGGATGTTATATTTGAAGAAGAACCAGAGGATATTCGTATTAAAAGGTTAAATAAAAGAATTACCGTTATATCAATTTTAATTTTCTGCTTTTTAGCCTTACTTATTTTTGCAGTTTATTTTGATATCAATAAAAGATTCGGCAGTCTCAATTCCGCCGGCAAAGCTGTTTCCAATGATCTTGGAGCAAAGCTGTCTTCAGTTTCTGAGAAACAGGCAAAATTTGAAGACATGCTTGTGAAGAAGATCGAGTCTGTGGAGAAAACCATGCTTTTCTTAGACACAGAAATAAAAGCTGCCACTACTGCCATAAAATATATCAGATCTGCGAGAAAGTCTGACAACAAATCTCTTAAAGAAGCCATGGCCGACATAGAAAACACCTTGAAGCCTGTAGGTAAAGATCTGGAAAATGCAGTATCCAGGATCAAGGCCATTGACAAGAACCTTTTGGATTCTGGGAAAGAGCTTGTTAATATAAAAGACGATTTAAATAAAACAAAGGCCGGCATATCTAAACTTTCTTCTTTGATAATAGATAGGAAAACCCTTGATAAAACAGTAAATGACAAACAGGAGATTTATGAAAAAAAGCTGAAACAAATGGCATCAGGTTTGGAAGAAAAAATAGGACTATTGCAAAAAAAGATAAATAAAATAGAAAAAAACATTCCACCGGTTGTCCAGGTTTCAAAACCGCTTCCCAAAAAAAAGCCTGTAGAAGAAACTCTAAAACCACAACCAGGAACTATTATTGAACAGGATATTAAGTGATGGTTGAGTAAAGAGCTCCACTATGCAGCTCTGCGGCACTTATGTTTCAATGCCATTAACTAAGGCAATTTTATTGTTGATAACCACGAAGAGCACGAAGGATTCTTTTCTTTATCTTCGATTACTTCGTGTTCTTCGTGGTAAAAATATTGCAGTACGCTCCATGTAACATTTTCAAGTTAATTTTGTTGAGTTATGATTTAGTTATTTGAAATAAAACTCGTAAATCAGTTTATCAGGATTGTATATTTGTTGAAAAAGTAAAAAATGCTGAAAATCATCAGAGAGGAGATTAAACTAAATGCTTGAAAGCGGTGACTTGAGAAAAGGTCTTAAGATTGAATTGGATGGTGACCCATATATTATAATTCAATTTGCATTTGTAAAGCCCGGAAAGGGAAAGTCTCTATATAAGTGCAAGTTGAAAAACATGCTCACAGGAGTTCAGTTTGACCGAACATTCAGATCAGGCGATAAGTTTAAGGAGGCAAATCTTGAAGAGCAGGAAATGGAATATCTTTATTCAGATAATAATGGTTACTGTTTCATGAATACATCTACATATGAGCAGGAATTTCTTTCAAAAGATCATGTTGATGAGTTAATGAAATTTTTAAAAGAGAATACTGTCTGCAATGTACTTTTTTTTAATGAGACGCCAATTGATTTATCATTGCCCAATTTTGTAAACCTGAGAGTTGTTAAAACTGATCCATGGGTAAAAGGTGATACCGCAGCAGGAAGCACAAAACCTGCAACACTTGAAACAGATTATGTTGTACAGGTACCCCCATTTATTAACGGGGAACAGCTTGTTAAAATAGATACCAGAACCGGTCAATATGTTGAGAGGGTTAAAGAATAGTCTAAACAACCTTTTCCACAAGAATTTTGTTAATTGCCTTTTTGCTTGACTGTACTACAGTATATTTTACATTTTTGTATAGTATCGTCTCTTTGTTCTTAGGGATCTTTCCCATTTTTTTCAGCAAAAAGCCTCCAATGGTCTCATAATTATTTTTGGGCAGATTAAGATTCATTATTTCGTTAACATTTCTTATTTCCATTCTTGCATTTACCAGAAAACGATTTTTATCGAGCCTGACAAACTGGCCGGGCTCGCTGTCGTGTTCATCGCGAATTTCTCCGACCACCTCTTCAAGTATGTCTTCAAGAGTAATAATACCAACAGATCCTCCATATTCATCAACAGCAATTGCAATGGAGTTATGGGTTTTCTGAAAAAAGATTAGAAGTTCATCAGCCTTTTTAAGCTCCGGCACAAAAATTACATCGCGCATAAATCCATTGATTTTTGCGCTGATATCCTGAGCATCAAGCAGGTCACGGGCAAATATAATACCTGTAAAATCATCTATTCTGTTTTTAAACACAGGAAGTCTGGAGTATCCTGTCTGGCTGATTATTTTTATGGCATCTCTTACAGTGGCAGTATCTGGTATGGAAGTAACATTAACAAGAGGGACCATAATATCAGCGATATCTGCTTTTCCCAGATGAAAAACTTTGCGTATGAGTTTCTTTTCTTTTTTTTGCACATCACTTTCCCTGCCTGATACCATTAACAACATAGATAGATCTTCTCTGGTTATAAGATGCCTTTTCTTAAAAGCTTCTTGTCCTGAACGACCGTAAAACAGTTTACTTATAAAAAAAACCAGATATGTAACAGGTGATATGATGCGTGAGGCTATCAACAGCATACCGGCAATTTTAGGAGCTATTTCCGTTGCATTTCTCCGAAAAATTGTCCTTGGAATTATTTCTCCAAACATCAGAATCACAGGAGCCATTATGAAAATTGTCAGAGGCTCGCCGTAAATTCCAAAAAAATGATGAAAACACATGGCAGATATAGCCGAAGATATTATTACCGACATATTTGTTCCCGTGCTTGTAGTAGCAAGAAACCACGGTTGATTGTTGATTATCTCCAGCGCCAGTACTGCTCCTTTTGATCCTTTCGCAATTTTCTGCTTAATTCTTAGTTTATTTGAAGATATTATCATCATCTCAGAACCTGAAAAAAATGCCTGAACAAGAATGCATAAGCTTATTATTAAAATATTTATACTTATCATCACATTTCTTCCATGTCGTATTCGTCATATATTTCGCCGAAAAGTTCTTCCAGGATGTCTTCCATTGTAATTAGTCCTGAAACTTTTTCGTTTTCATCCATACATATTGCTATATGCGCATGTTTCTGTTTCAGTGTATAAAACAGATAGTCAACTTTTTTTGTTTCAGAGACAAAATACGGTTTTCTGCATATTTTTGGCAGAAGTTTTGTTTTGCCGCTGATTTTCTTATTTTTAATCTTTAACAAATCTTTTACATAAAGAATTCCGGTAATTTTATCAGGGCTTTCTTTGCATACCGGAATCCTTGAAAAACGTATGCCCTTAATATTTGTCAGGATTGTTTCTAAATCCATGTCTTCGGTCAGGAAGAACATTTCTTTAAGAGGGATCATGACATCAAAGACAGGGGTATCGCTCAGCTCAAAAACATTATGAATAAATTCTTTTTCTATGTTTTTCAGCTCACCATCTTTGTGGCTCAAATCTACCATATCACGAAAATCATCCTCCATAATGGTGGGTGCTATTGGTTTTTGTCTTTTTATTCCTGAAAGCCTTATTATTGAATTTGCAACGCGATTAAAGATCCATTGCAAAGGGAAAATTATTTTTCCAAACAGGTTAAGAGGTGTTGATATAAAAGGGGCGATACTTTCATTGTGGGCCACTGATAATGTTTTTGGTATAACTTCGGCAAATATCAGAGTCAAAGGAGTCATTACGATAATCGCAACCCATTTGCCATGTTGACCTAATATAGATATAAAAAGATATGTAGCCACAACAGATGCAGCGATATTTACAAAATCATTACCCATGAGTATGGTAATGATAAGTCTTTTCGGTCTTATTAAAAGTTTTTCTACAAGACGCGCGCCTTTGCCCTTCTTTTTTTTTATACGTTCGCGCTGTACCACGGAAAGAGAAAACAGAGCTGTCTCAGATCCTGAAAAAAAACCGGAAATAATCAGCAGGAAAAATATTATGCTGATTTTAATGATTATCGGAGATTCCAATTTGTAATCCTGCAATAAAGACTTATTGTTGTCGGCATATTTCACTTAGCCGTTTATCGTACATTTTGCCTATGCCATATTCTTTGCGCCGCATGAATCTTTCTCTTGGTGGGCCGGTAATTTGCATTTCCGGATATTTTTCCTGTACTTCAAGAGCTATCTTCATCTCTTTAGTGCATCCTGTGCTGAATGTAGCATCTTTTCCAATCCATTCAGGCTGGACTTTTTTATTCATAATCTGAAATGCCTGAATAATATCTTCGTAAGTTTGAAATCGCCATATATCTATAAAACCGCTTCTCTGAACTATTTCCCACATATACATAAGGTCATCCGCATCCATTCCCTTTTCATAATATTCCGCTGGATTTATTATAAAGGTCATTGCAAACTGTTCTTTGAGGAGACCGATGGAAACAGACATTATTTTTTTTGCAAGTTCTATTTTTCCCGGTATGGAACCGATAATACCACTGTAAAATATTACTTTCATCCCTTTTTCTCTGGAATCTTTCATTTTATCAATAATTGTTTTAGCCTTTTTTTCAAGTCCTGCGTGAGAAAATTTTATTACTGCCGGATGTTTGGGTTTAAAACTTATCAGGACTGAATCCTTATCTCCGGCTGAGATGCTATATATATTTTGCGTGAATTGAAAATGAGAGTCAAAGAAACGCCGTCTTTGATCCTTTCCCCTTGATATTACACCATCAACCTCCTTGAAAATTCTTGCAAATGCAGTAGATGCAAGAAGGAAGTTGAGGTTTTCACGTGTTCCATCAGATATAACAATAATGTTTTTATCGCTTTTCAGTATATCGGCGAGTTTGTTTTTGCCTAATTTTTTCCCAGGAACAAATAATGCGCCTCGAAGCTTATTACTGATCATTTCGTCTTCAACAGCATCACAATAATCAATTTTAGTAAAAGTCGGTCCTTCTTTAAAAGAAACAATAATTTTATGCCCAAGGTTTGCGAGATAATTGATTAAGGCAAGGTCTATCATAACCTCACCTGCTTCGTCAGCCAGCCATAGTATTTTCTTTGGCTGAAACGTATCTTCGTTGTTATTAGTGCGCAGAAAGTCAAATATAGGTTCTACGCCGTTACCAGTAAGGCAGCGGTTAAAAAAATCAAGATAGTCCTTTTTTGTATAATTAACAGCTTTATCAGATTCCCATAGAGAATTTTCTACTGACAGAGAAATAAGTCTTTTTATTTCCAGATAATTCAGGGTTTCTCTCATGCCGGAAAGAGTCGAAGGAGGATTTTCCTGCTCAGAGATATTTCCATGATTCATTGCATTAATTAAGGCTTTTGATTTCAATGCCCTGTTTGCACGACTATTACGTCTGGCTTTTGTGCATATGAAGGGGTCTTCAATCTGAGTGCGGTTTAAAAAGATTCCCAGCAGGCGCTTTTCAAGGCGTGACGGGATCATCATTTCATCCCTTGTTTCGTGGTTGAACTTTATTTTGATAAGCGATTTAAGATAGGCTTTTTCTTTCTCGTCTTCGATTTGATCATCAATAAGAGAGAGTATTTTATCTAAGATTTCATGATATTTTTCCTGAATAAATTCCGACTTGTTTTTATTCATGATTGCTTCAAACATTCGGTCTGAACAGGGGTAATACCTCTCGTTTTTTTCAGTATAAACAATAAATCTGATTTGTTCAGGTGTAGAAACATGATCGGGATGGGTATAAAAGTCAAGGTGGTTTTCTATAAAAAAGGCTGTAGCCCATGCTTCGGTTTCAGGGGTTTTTTCAGGCAGCTTCGGTCCTTTTTTTTTAATACTGTTCATGTTCAGGTATCCTGTTTGTTCTTAAGCAGTTGCAGCTTTTCCAGTGTTTTTTCAACCACTTTTTTTTCTTTATTAAAATATTTTATAATTCTGTTAAGGCATTGTTGCTTTTCTTCATCATCACCTGAATATTCAGCACAGGCATTCATGCAGTTTTTTGCCCAGAGTGTGTTTGCCGATACCTCATCGGGTATTTTTTCGCTGTCATGTCTTACTGCATCTACTGGACATACATCGTGACATTTGCCGCAGCGGATACAGTTGGTCATATTTATTTCCGCCTTTTCATTTTCCATATAGATTGTCTCTACAGGACATTCTTCAACACACATACCACATCCAGTACATTCATCTTTATCTATCCACGGCATTTTAAATTCTCCTGGTAACGATTTTTTCTCTTTGTTTATACCTAAGTTGAGCGATTTTTTGCGAAGATATGTGCTGAGATCTTGATGCATAAGGATTTGCAAAAACCGCAGGCATACCCGTGGATATGTCGAGGATTTTTGCGAAGCCTTTATGCGCAAGAGATTGGCGCAGATCGAGTAAAAAACTGCTCAACTTAGGTTATAATATATCCGGCTCATGTTTTATGGAAAAGGTTTGCCAGTAAATAATGCTAAAATTATATCTTTCAATTAAATAAGTCAAGGCAAGTCCTGTCGGCTCTTCAAATGCCTTGACATGGTTTGAGGTTATAAATATTATTGGATTATATTTATAGGAATACATTGAGTATTTCGAGGCTTAAAATTTGATGAAATCGTAAAAAGTCACGAATTTAACTGCAAACAAACTCGCGGAAGAATAAGGGTATAAAATTATGAAAAAATTCAGCGGACAAGTATTATTCCTCGACAGATCAGACATAAATACAGATGAAATAATTCCCGCAAGATATCTTACGGAAATATCAAGGCAGGCGCTTAAATCATATCTTTTAGAGGATATTAATCTTGAAGGATTCAAGCTCGGTGATATTAAAGATAAAAGCATTATTATAACAAGGGCAAATTTTGGATGTGGATCTTCCAGAGAGCATGCGCCATGGGCTCTTGAAGCAAACAACATAAATCTTGTTATAGGGGAGAGTTTTGCAAGAATTTTCAGACAGAACATGTTTAACTGTGGAATGATGGCAGTTGAACTGTCTGCTGTTGACATAGATCTTATTTTTAAACAATTTTCAGGTAAAAATACATTTCTTGAAACTGATCTTGAAAAAAATATATTTACCATTAAAACAGATAAAACGAAAAAGGAAATGTGTTTTAAAATTTCCGATTTTGACAGATCACTCGTATATGCAGGCGGGTGGCTTGAGTATGCTGAAAAAAGATATTAAAATATAAGGTTTTTTACCAATTGGCAATAAACTATTTATTTTGTCCTGAAAAGTCTGGTCCTTTGGGCTATGTTAGAGTTAGATGGTTTTGCCTTGGAGTTTTGTGTTTAAAAAAGGAACATCGAACCCTGGTCGCCTCTGACGGCGCCAGAGGCGACCAGGGTTCATCTTTTGCGCCAGGATTCTTTACTTTACTTTTTTAAGTGCGTTACTCTTCAAGAAAGTCTTCCCAGATGTTTTTTACCCTTTTACGCAAACTGTAAAACTTTTCTTCAGGCATTATGGTTGGTTTTTCCTGGAGTCTCAGCCTGTGTACTGCAGCTCTGTATTTAAGAAAAGCCTCTTTAAGATCAACAGCAATATCGTTATCAATTATTTTAGTCTGAGTCAGTGTTTCAAGAATACGTACATTATCTGTCCATTTTAAAAGTTCATTGTGTTTGTGAGATTTTAAAAGCACTAAATACTGAACCAGAAATTCAATGTCAATGATTCCTCCCTTATCATTTATTAAATCAAACATGCCTGTTTCAGAATTTAGAAGCTCTTTATGCATAAGTTCGCGCATAGTAATGACCTCTTTTTGAAGAGCAGCCTTACTCCTGTATTTTGAAAGAGCTTCTTTTCTTGTTTTTTTAAAGTATTCTGAAAGCTCAATACTGCCGCTTATCGGTCTTGCTCTTACAAGCGCTTGGTGTTCCCACGTCCAGGCCTTTTTTATCTCATAATTTCTGAATGATTCAATATGACTTACCAGAGGTCCTGAGCTTCCGCTGGGGCGCAGCCTCATATCTATTTTATAGAGCATGCCTGCTGTTGTATGGCTGGTTAAAATAAGGACTATTTTTTGCCCGAGCCTTGCAAAAAATTGTGAGTTTGCAACAGGACGTTTCCCTCCTTTAGTTTGTCCGCTTGTGCCTGCATGAAGAAAAACCAGATCAAGATCAGAACCATACCCCAGTTCAATTCCGCCAAGTTTTCCATAGGCGATTACGGCAAATCCTCTGTTAATTTCAGTGTCGTCTATAACGCAGGTTGGGATGCCGTGTTTTTCGGTTAGACTGTTCCATGCTAATTCAACGACTTTGTTAACTATAGTTTCGGCAATTTCAGTCAGATGATCACTGGTTCTCATAAGTTTTACGGCTCCGGTAACATCTGCCGCAGCAACACGCAGGATATTAAACTGTTTGAATATGCACAGTTCCTGTATCTGACTTTCAAGATCATCAGAAGGAATCATTTCCAACCTTTTATCTATTTCATTTTTAAGTTCTTTTCTTTCAGGCGGAACATATAAAATGCGCGGGTCAAGCAGTTCATCAAGAAGCACAGGATGGCGTGACAGGAATGATATAATCCAGGGGCTGATATTTGCGAGTTTGATCAGATGGGCAAGCGCTGCAGGGTTTTCCAGTAAAAGAGCAATATAGCAGGTTCGTCTTTCAATGGCTTTTATCAGATCGATTATTCGATTAAATACAGAATCAGATAGTCTGGATCTGCCGGCTTCTATCAGCAAAATTGGAATCAGCCGGTCAAGCCTCTGCCTTCCTTTGGCGCTGAGCTGGCGTGTATGAGGATCATTTTGAAGGTTATCCAGCAGTCTCAGAATTTCTACAGGTTTGTCAAACCCTGAACCGGAAAGAGCATCCAGGCTTTTTTTATCATTTGTCAGATTTTGCCATACAACTTTTAATTCAATTTCGTGTTTTGTTTCTTTATCTTTTTCTATTCCACTGGCTATTGTTTTTTTAGCTAACAATGTATTAAAATGATAATGAGCTTTTTCCATATGTCTGCGAATATGCGAAGCAAAAGATTCCCAATCCATAAAACCCATTGAAAATGCCAGGCGTTCTTTGCCCAGACTATCAACTGGAAGCTTGTGGGTCTGCTGATCTGAAAATTCCTGGAGACGGTGTTCTGTATTGCGTAAAAATCTGTATGCTTTTATAAGTTCATCATATGTATTCTGCTCTATATAATTGTTTTGCGACAATGCTGTTAATATCTTATAAATACAGGGCTCACGAAGAACAGGAGTCACACCTCCTCGAATAAGCTGAAATATCTGGGCAAAGAATTCTATTTCTCTTATTCCTCCCGGACCGAGTTTAACATTATCCTGCATCCCCCTTTTTTTAACTTCAAGTGAAATTTTATTTTTCATTTTTCTTAAAGATTCAAATATCCCAAAATCCAGGTATTTTCGGTAAACAAAGGGCTGAAGCATTTTAAGGAGGTTTTTACCCTGTCCGTCTTCATCACCTGTAATTCTTGCTTTGATCCATGCATAACGTTCCCATTCACGCCCCTGGCTTTGATAATAAGACTCCATGTTGTCAAAGCTCATAACTAAAGGGCCGTTTTCTCCATAAGGGCGGAGGCGTGTGTCAACCCGGAAAACAAAGCCATCAGATGTAAATTCGCTTATAACAGTAAACAAATGTCTGCTAAGGCGGATAAAAAATTCCTCGTTGCTTATTACAGTCCCCCCTTTTTTTGTTTTTCCATGTTCAGGATATGCAAAGATTAGATCAATGTCAGAAGAAAAGTTAAGCTCTCGGGCACCCAGCTTTCCCATTGCTATAACTACAAGGTGTTGTTGAGATCCGTCAGGACTGCTCGGGATGCCGTGTTTTGAACATTGCCATTTATACAGATGTGACAGCGAAAGGTTTACGCAGGTATCGGCAAATGCCGAAAGATCTGTCATTGTTTCTTCAAGGTCTGCCCATCCCGCAAGGTCGCGCCAGGCAATACGTATCATTTCATAACGTCTGAACCGTCTAAGGATTTGCTGGATACGTGTTGTCAGGATATGTATGCTGGATTTTGCATCTTTTTCTAATGCTAAGAGGGCATTTTGAAGCTTATTATTATATTCATCTGGTTCGTAATGTTTTTTAAGATCATTCGTTTTGATAAGCCTTCCAAGCAGGTCAGGATCATGAATGCAGTTTTTTGCAACAAAATCGCTACAGACAAAGACCCGTTTAAGAGCGAAAAAAAACTCAGGATTATCATGCGGAATATTTTTTACCCATTGGGCTGAAACACACAGCGAATTCCATTTATTGTTAAAATCATTTTCCAGCAATTCCGGAAGGTTGTTTGCATGTTCCATAAATCTGACTTTCCTTTCAAATAATTTAGCTTATGCATAATACTGAAATATCATATTTAATATTTTAATATTATGCAATAAGCCATCTGTAGTTAAATTCGTGACTTTCAAATAACTCAACTGTAGTTTTTGCCTGTTATAGCAACAGTTATAATTAAATTAAAACCAGAAAAAACTCATGTATAACAAATCGTAAACAAAGAACCGGCCATAATAAAAACAGCAATTGTGCTAATGATTTAATCTTTTATTAATAACAATCTATCAACAGGTTCTTTGCTAACGATTTTTAATACATTCAGACAGTTTTCTAATTTTAATTTAATCACAACTGAAGCTAATCTCTTAAAGTTATTTTTGTCTACAGTGCTGCAGTGCGGCATAATGCAGCTTTTTACGATGCCGGCAATTTTAAAACTCTTTCAAACTGGAGAAGAGGTGGAATTTTGGTATTTTGCTTGAAACATTCATTTCAACTTATTATGATTATGTCTAAAACTGAGAGACTTGAAGGCTCGACAAATCCTTTATTTTGTCCTGAAAAACTTGGTCCTTTGGGCCAGGTCAGAGATAGATGGCTTTGTCTTGGAGTTTTGTGTTTAAAAATGAACGTCCAACATCGAACATCGAACTTCCAACGTCGAATTATGGTACGCCTTCGGCGTTTCAATTTTATTAAAAAAATGAGCGAAGCGATATCCACATTCGATGTTCGATGTTGAGCGTTCGATGTTCGATGTTCATCTTTCTCATGCAAAAGGGGTAAAATGTCCGGGAAAATTCATATCACAGAAAGAAATACATTAAGACTTCTCAAAGAATACAATATTCCGGTTATAGATGAGGGAATTGCGTTAAATAAAGATGAAGCTGTAAGAATCGCCGCAAAAATCGGTTTTCCAGTGGTTGTTAAGGGATTTGGCGTTGCTTTTTTACACAAGACTGAAAAAGGACTGGTATGCCTTAATTTAGACGATTCTGAATCTGTCAGAAAAGCGGCTGTTTCAATCCGGAAAAAAGCAGGAAATAAACTCGAAGGTTTTGTTATCCAGCCTTATGTGAAGGGAAAAAGGGAATTTGCCGCAGGAATGTTTCGCGATAAGCAATTTGGGCCGATAATAATGTTTGGTCTGGGAGGTATTTTTATCGAAGCTGTTTCAGATATTGTGTTCCGGCTTGCTCCGCTGACTGAAAACGATGCATCTGAAATGCTTGATGAGATCAAATCCAAATCTCTTTTTGGAAAATTTAGAGGAGAAGATAAGCTTGACCGGAATCAGTTGATTGAAGTTTTAATCAACATTTCCCGGCTTGCTGTTGAACACCCGGAAATTAACCAGATTGATATTAATCCTTTACTTGTAAACCGCAAAGGTAAGGCATGGGCTGTTGATTCATTATTTATAGCAGATGATAAGGAAGAGGGCAGGGAGCAGGCAGATGAATTTTCTCACAGTATTGATTCAAAACTGCTTCAGCGTTTTTTTTATCCGGAATCAATCGCATTTATCGGGGCTTCCGGCCAGTTCGTTAAATGGGGACACATGCTTTTGACAAATACTATAAGCGGAGGTTTTCGAGGGAAAATATATCCTGTGAATCCAAAAACAAAAGATATCGCAGGCAGGCGAACATATAAAACTGTTTTAGATATTCCAGGCAAGGTTGATCTCGCTGTTGTAACAATACCTGCAGATGGTGTTGTTGATCTTATACCGCAACTTAAAGAAAAACAGATAAAAAATGTTCTTCTTATTACTTCGGGCTTTGGTGAAACAGGTAAAGATGGAAAAAAAATAGAAAAAAATCTTGCAAAAAAAGCAAAAGAGGCCGGAATCCTTATAATCGGGCCAAATACAATGGGAATATGCAATCCGCATATCAATTTTTACTGTACCGGCAGTCATGTGCGACCTTTTCAGGGCGTTACCTCTTTTGTGTCTCAGTCAGGATATATTGGAACACAGCTTCTTGTTATGGCAGAAAAGCAGGGAATAGGATTCCGCTGTTTTTGCGGTTCAGGCAACGAAGCCATGATTACAATCGAAGATTATCTTGAAGCACTGAAAAATGATCCTTTGACCAGTAATATAATACTCTATGTGGAAAGCGTAAAACAGGGACGCCGGTTTTTTGAAAATGTTCGCAGTATTGGACAAAGCAAGCCGGTTGTTTTGCTTAAAGGAGGCAGGAGCAAGGCGGGAAACAGGGCTATGGCAAGCCATACAGGGGCTCTTTCATCTGATAATATAGTTTTTGACTCAATGTGCCGCCAGGCAGGTATAATAAGAGTGAACAATCCCACGGATTTACTGGATTTTGCGGCTGCATTTTCATCGCTTCCTCTGCCTGAAGGCAACCGCGCTGCGATTGTCACTTTTGGCGGAGGATGGGGAGTTATTGCCGCAGATCTGTGTTCAGAATACGGGCTTGAGATACCGGAACTTCCGCCTGAAATAGTGGAAAGGATAAATAAAATACTTCCCTGTTACTGGAGCAGGTCAAATCCGGTAGACCTGGTAAGCGAAAGCGATTATAATGCGCCGATGATTGTTATGGAAGAGCTTATAAAATGGGATGGATGTGATGCTGTGATCAATCTTGGCATATTCGGCCTGAAAGGCCTTGTAAATCGTCTTGTTGATTCGACCCGGGATGCGGACCCATCATATTCTTCTGATCTTCTTAAAGCAATTTCTGACGAGTTTTCTGATATTGAAAAAAAATATATTAATCATATAAAGAATCTAATGGAAAAGTATAACAAACCTGTGTTCGGAGTAAGCCTCCAGACAGATGAATCAAATCAGATAGTTTTTGGTTCTGATAAAGACAGATTTAAAGCAGTATTTTATCCAGAACCGGATCGGGCAGCAAAGGCTTTTGCCGGCATGTATAAATATTGTCGATTCCGTAAAAAGTCTTTAGATGATTAATAGAACATGTTATAAACAATAAATTTGTAAAAAAAACACCTTCAAATAACTTAATTTATGCTCAAATAAAAAGCATGGGTGTTTGTCGGTTATCGCTTAACACTTACTAATTAATATTTAGGTATAGAATTTTGAAATATTTATTCCATAAAAATAAATTTAACCACAGGTTTGATTTTGAAATAGGCTATCTTATGAAGAGCCCATGCAAGGAATGCGATAAACATGATGATTTTCCTGCTTGTATGGAGAGTTGTGAATTAATTGATGAAATCCATGATATTTTATCTGAATCAGTATCATGTTCAGGGAAATATTGATTGCTTCGTAAAAAGCCTGAAAAGTACTTTTTTCAAATAACTCAACTGTAGTTTTTGCTGGTTATCGCACTGGTAGCCTACGGCGCCGCCAAAGGCGGGCAAACCTTTTTACTAAGTGCTTTGATTCGTAAATACGGTGACGTATTTAATATATAGGTGTTAACCCTATATGAGTTGAAGACTTATAAGTGAGCTAAAGTGAGCTAAAGTGCCTAAAATGCCTAAAGTTAATGAATGCGCC
>Ga0207996_1000755_pt1 | contig 26409 bp, 26 predicted proteins | sample AntAceMetag02UKG_FD_184773 | JGI IMG/M metagenome (GOLD analysis project Ga0207996, IMG submission 184773) | Saline lake microbial communities from Ace Lake, Antarctica - Antarctic Ace Lake Metagenome 02UKG (SPAdes) (version 2) | ecosystem: Environmental > Aquatic > Non-marine Saline and...
TGGCACCGATGCGTAAGATGCCAGACGTGCCCCGGAATGTAATGTCGATTAGCTCTGGCCAATATATTTTCCTATATCCTCTATTATCGTATCAAAAACGAGGCTATTGCCCCGAAATGAGGCTATTTTAATACGTAATTTTGTTTATTAACAGTCAATTATCCTGGTCCGACCCCAAGGGCAAGTTTATTAACAGTCAATTATCCTGGTCCGACCCCAAGGGCAACCCCAAGGGCACAAAGTAGCGGCTTTTCCATCAACCAGCCGAAGAACCGTTCGACGCCGCATATGTTAGATGCCATGCAAAAAGGCGACCTGGAAAAAAAGTGATCGGCAGACCGGCTTTTTTCTGCAGCTTTTTAAATTCAAATTGTCGTGGGATCTCTCCGGATGTTTTAGGGTCTAGAAGTTGTAATAGTTCAACATCGGACTCACTTTGCACCGGATAGGTAAGCGGCCCCAAGTAATCGCCTTCGTTTTGCGGATAACGCATGGTGCCGCCGAAATCATAGCACCCCAGGACGCTGAATCCACTATATTGAATAAAGGGGTTCCATTTATATTAATCGGCAGCCCAGCAGATGGCACGATATATCATTTCAGGATCGTTATATATTTTAACAATATTCAACCCAGCATTTTTGATGGCGAACGCTTCGCTGAAATACATGCCCCCAATCAGAACTTTTTCCGGCTTTTTATATCGAAAGAGTGCTTCAGTCTGCTGTCTGTCGAATTCGGTGTTGATGCTCAGGACCATTATGGGGCCTCCCATGTGTGAAGTTGCTTACTTAATGTATGCATAGTAGTCGCTGTAAATTGCTGCCAGAGGATTGTGTCCAAGGAGGCGATCCTTCACTGCGAGGACGGTAACCGGGGCCTCCAAGTATTTGATGAGAAGGGAATCATGCCCGACACACACTCCCATGATGATGTTGAAATCAACCTTTTCTTCGTTGACAATATAGGCCTGGTAAATTGGATTGCACATGGCTTCCAAGGTTCCCGGCAAAATTTTTTCTTCATCTTTAATCCCAATAGTCTCTTTGGGGGTTCGGCCTGCCTTGCAAACAACAGATACAACATCAAAATTCTTCCCGCTCAATATTTTTTCCACAATTTTGGCTTCGCCGGCCAGCCCTTCGCAAAAGACAAAGCCCAACCGCTTGTACTTCATTTTCTTTGCAAATTCGATTACTTCAACGATGCGAGGCTTGATCGGTTTAAAGTTGTTGCCAGGAAGGCGCTCATAGCCTTCGGCTTCCTGGATGGATGCGTTTCGGGCGAATTCCAGCACATCCGGGTCATCATATTCTTTCATGCACTTTTCCAGAAGTTTCGTTTTATGCAATGTCGGGCATGAGGCCAGTCCCTTACCCTCCGGTGTATTACAAAGACGTTCACTCCAATGGTAAGGGCACTGTGCACAATTCGTTTTTAGTTCCTTCATCAAAAACCTCCTTAATTAATTGTTTCGTAAACTTGGTAGACATTCATTATGTGAAATAATACTTTATCACCACTCGACCTTGGACATTTTTTCGTTAACAATCGTTTTAAATTTATTTTTCAGATAGTTATCAAACAGGCACTAAAATGAAACGATATTAAGAAATGATGTACTCGTAAAAAGTCCCAACATTTCATTTTGACCGCAATATATACTTATTCAAACTTCTATTATTCCCATATATTGTGGCTATAAATCATTTTTTCGATTTTTTACGAGAGCATCAAGAAATGGCTAATGTTGAGTTTTAAGCAAACCACCAGCGTTCGGCTATATGCATGCCGTCAGCCTCATAGTTGCCTGCTACAGGTCCGTGGGCCAGCTTGCTAGTAGCAGCCCAATGTCATTAACTTAAGTGCGAAAAGCAATTAAAACTTGTATTTTAAATCAGTTATGATATATTATCGGTCAACATTAAATATAATTGAAGGGAGAAAAAAATGTCAGAAAAAATTCAAAATTCTTACAATGTTGGCATGGATGCTGCTTTCCAATTCCTGTGCCAACCTCATTAACTATCTGAAAAATATCATCTTTTCTCAAGAATTTCTTTCCCGCCATAGAAACTCCCCAAAAGCCTTTACACGAAACCGGAAATTACCTTTCCATACTCTGATTTTTTTCCTACTGAACTTTGTTAAAGGCTCATATCAGGACGAGCTCGATAGATATTTTAAAACTATCCACCGTTTTGAAGTCGCAAAACGGATTGTATCGAAAGTCGCGTTATCAAAGGCTCGGATGAAGCTTGGATATCTGCGCTGCGATTTTCTATTTGTTTTCAGTGCTGATCCCCTCTTTTGCAGCAAGTTCCCTCTGCGTCTCGGGGATTACGATCTGTTCCTGGTAATCATCCTCGTTTACTTCCCATTCGATTAAGTTCATGGCATTTTCTCCTTTTGATAAGTTTTCGGTAAAATTTTCCTCTTTTATTTTCTTGAGGCCGAATCCAGTGATATACGGATCTGGGTCTCATCAAGATCGTAATATTATTCATCCTTAATTTCCATGATCATTATACTAAAAACCAAATACTTTCCCAGTGGCGATAGATAGCAGTAAGCACATACTTTACAAATCGTGCGATATGATTTGGATATGCAACGCCGTGACGCCCGGGCTAACAGGTGTGCAGGCACTTTTCTCGCTACCTTTGTCCAGGTCGTTATTAGGTTTACATTATTTTCTTTATTTCGTTTTCTTCCCGGATAATCCCTCAAAGTGATCACGATACTTACGAATACTGGAAACCAAAGCCTCATCTCCGAACGCCATTGCGGCAAAGGCAAACGCAATAATGCCTCGATAGAAATAGTTCCAAAGGTCATTTCTATGTTCATCGATTCTTGGCGTTCCGAGCAACCCGGCGACATGAAATTTCGGTGGATTACCACCATACATATCCATGATGTGAGGTGATGCGCCGTGTACAAAACCGAAATACAATTTTCCAAGTATTTTCTGCGTTTCTATGCCTCTGTATGGATCGAGTGTAGCGCCGTCTAATTTCGCCAAATAAGAATAAATTTTTTTGCGCAGAATCAACGGACGCTTTTGCCTTGAAGCTAAAGGTTCTTCAGGCGTATCTGTTTCTTCCATATAGAACGCATCTAAATACCTCATGTGCAATTCTGTTAAATCATTATTTATGACTCCATGCGAAAGAAACATTACATCTTGCTGGAATTCGTCTATCATTCTTTGTAGTGCACCTAATTCTTGGACGAACCCATAACCCAGAAGGATTCGGGCCGCGTGAAGACCGCTGATTATTCGTGCAAGTTTTTGAATAATGGCTTGATGAATTGAGCGTTCGACGTAACGGAAGACATTGCCATTCCCAAATTCAATGAACTTAGGAACAGGAACTCGCTTCTCCAAAGTCATCAGAGTTGTTTCCATATTGCTCAAAGTTTGTAAATAGTGATCATCCATTTATAACGAAATTTAAAGTCTCAGGTAAGCAGCCTAAAAACCGCCACGCTGGTTGAATTTAATGAAAAATATTTGTAGGATAAAAGTATTATTAACGAGACTTAAAATCGGCTTTTTGGATCAGTCTTAACACGTTATCACTTTGAAAAACAGTGTTTACAAATGGTCAATTACTTCTACATTACTCATTTGTATTCCAGCATTGAAAGGTTGCTCATTAATACCCGCTGTGTCATGCAATAGTATAACAATTTGGTAAATATCCTTTCGTGCCCGCTCTGCGTTTTTTTCAGTGCAATACTTTTCCCACTTAGTTTTCGCCAAATCATAAATGATACTGTTATCTAAATTATCAGTATTCAAAATAATATTTTCAACTACTTCGGTAGATTTTCCATGAGCTATGTCATTCCGAAACCCAAAAAGGTTATTGATCACTTGCCATGGTCTATTACCGAAGTTAACCTCAAGACCAATTTTTTCTATAATTACATTAAGCTTATCCTTTGGTGATAACTTTTCTATCACTCCCCAACAGTTAAATAATTGAAGGCCAATATGATTTAAATAGGCTTCTAAAGTAAAGGCAGTAAAAACTATACTTGCTGTAAAATGATGATTTGAGAATTGTGGATTACCCTTACCTGATTGAAGCAATGCACGGGAGATATTCCACATTTTTGCATAAGTTCTAACATTTCGTTTTTTTGATACACTTATTTGTTTTTTTTCTGTCATTAGAGTTATACCAGTGAGCATAGAATGGACGGTTCAAATGTCGCTTTATTATACAAAAACTTAAAAGTCATATTAAAATGCATGTGATTTAAGGCTATTATGACTTTGGGCTTCAAAACGAGCCCAGATATTATATACGGAAAGCTTCGTTTCCGATTTTTAATGGACCAGAATAAGTTCCCCCGATGAAAAACTTAATTTCAATATTTTTTTGGATGTAGGTCGTTTAATGATTTATTTTTGATATCACCCGTTTTTTGAGACAGCGAAAAGTTAATGTTACCTTACCATAATCTGAACTGGGTCGTGTAATAATTTTTTGCCGCCTCGTAAACTTCAACTTAAGTACAAATTAATAGCAGTATCTTTAATCAGGCCATGTTGCAGATTAGTTGGAGTAATCACCACCGTGAATTGAAGACTCATGCCAGAAATCTTCAACTTTTCTTAATATGGTGCAAACACAATATCTTGTATAGAGGACAGACAGCAAAAATCCACATTTCACATGTCAGTCCTCGATCCTTAATCCATAGAACAGCCCGAACAATAATGGCCGTAGTGTTGGCTCGGACACTTTATCTTAACAATCAGGAACCCTGCAGCAAAATTTTCACATTCAGCGCAGACTCACTGTCCCTATTCCCTGTGGTTGAGTATGCACACACGGCCAGAAGCGAGATCGTAAACGCGATGGATGAAAAGTCAAACCGGGGTGTATGATATGGAAACAGCCATATTTGCAGCACACAGCATTATACATGATAACGCTTGCGAACAATTTCAAATATAACGCAATCATCATAACGGTTTTAATCCTTTTTCCTTGTAGCAATAATAACACCGATACCAGCAAGAGCCATGCCTATCCATGCAACGGGCGGCATTATTTCATCCAGTAATAGCCACCCGAAAATAGCGGCAAGGGGTGGCACAAGGAACAGCAGTGCCGATACCCGTGACACTTCACCGGCCCGAATCATTGCTAGGAGAAGCGTCATGGCTAAAATTGAATTTCCGATAACCAGATAAGCCAGGGCTGCCACAAGTGTGCCTGTCCACTGTACTTGCATGGTCTCGATACTGTATGCGATGGGAAAAACAAAAATCAGGCCGGCACCATATTGACCAAGGTTCGAAATAACCGGATGATGACTCACGCCAAATCGTTTTTCATATAAAACACCTGAGGTCATGCCGGCCAGCGCGATAATGCAGATACCGATACCCATCACGTTGGGCGGCTCCAGCCTGGATCGCGCTGCGATTACGACCATCACACCAATAAAGCCTAAAATCAAACCTGTCCATCGCAGCCAGCTCACATTTTCATTGGCCAGTGTGGGGGCCAGAATAGCCACCAGAATCGGTTGCAGTGACATGATGATGGCCACCACCCCGGCCGAAATTCCCAGAGAAAAAGCGAACCAGCACATACCGAAATAGACGCCCTGAACAAGGACGCCAACCACAGCCATATGCACCCAGGCCATTCTCCGTTTGGGCAATGGCGGTTTTAATGCGAGATAAAACGGAACAAGCAGGACCACGACAAAAATATAGCGCCAAACCAGTAGCGTCATCGGTTCGGCATATTTTATACCTACCTTTGCTACCGCGTAGCCGCCTGACCACAGGAGTACAAAAACGATGGGGGCCAGAAACAGCCCAATTGATTGATGCGCATTTTTTATCAAAACCCCTTCGCTTTCCCAACATATTATGGTTGTATCAACCCTTCTGAACTCAAGACTACGCTAATAAGTCTTCAAATCGGAACCTGTGATTGATTGAGACTATCACACGAAAACCAGTCCGCTAAAACCGTGGCATACCTTGCCAATATCACCGCCGGCCGCTCATTTATTGTCCGGTTGACATCTTCTCAGAAACAACAAAACCCCACCTCTCAGAATCTATCGAGAAATGGGGTTTTTTATATTCATCGTGTTTGCTCATCCTTCTTTTTAAAGTTCAGAGCACAAGATCTTATTTAAGTGAACGTGGAAAAAATATCGGACAATGACTCAAAAGTCAAGTTTTGAATTTTAACACAATAATTGAAATACTATGTTAGGGTTAACAGTGGGTAGGGTATCAACAGCGACCGCAGAAGTTTCAAAAGAGCGGGTGAGGGATATCCGTCCGGCGGCAAAGAATTTTCTTTTTGGAATGCCCGTATTGCGGTTTGCGTGCGGGGGCCAGCCAAACCGTCCTCTGAGCCAGCATCAAAGCCAAGGTGGTTGAGGAGCTGCTGTATCTCCATGATCTCGTCGCGCGTAAGCGGTTCATGTTCTGCACCCCGGCCGTTCGCAATCTGCGGCAGGCCGATGATTCGATCTGAGAGATGGCCGACTGAGATTGCAAAGTTGATTGAACGATTCCAACACAAGATAGTCCGGAAATTGTTGTAGACCAGAAAGGCCGGACCTTTATAGCCTTGTGGCAGCACGATGGAACCTTCCATATCCTCCTGCGGCAAAGCCGTACCATTACTCCGCCGCACCCCAATCGACGCCCAGTCCTTAAGCGACTTTTTCCTGTCCATCGTGGCAAGGGTCAGGTCGAAGTTCTCAGGGAGACGCACCTCGCGGCCCCAGATTTCGCCCGTCCGCCAGCCTATGTTAGAGAGAAAATTGGCGGCGGAGGAGAAAGCATCTGGTAGGCTACCCCAGATGTCCTTGCGGCCGTCGCCGGTAAAATCCACGGCGTGTATGGTGAATGTGGTTGGGATGAACTGCATATGTCCCATTGCTCCGGCCCAGGAGCCCGTCATCGCGTCCGGCGTGATGTGACCCTCATCGATAATTTGCAGTGCGCTTAGAAGCTCAGCCCGGAAAAAATCGGCGCGCCTCCGGTCGAAAGCCAGCGTCGCTAGGGCATCGATCACGCGGAAGTTACCTACATAATCGCCAAAATTCGTTTCCAGTCCCCAGAATGCGATGAGATAGCGCGGAGGTATGCCATATTCAGCACAGATCTTGTTCAGCAGGTCGCGATGCTTTGCCAGCAGCGCACGACCGCGTATTATCCGGTCGTCTTTTACGCGCCGCCGGAGGTAAGTCCAGAAGGTCTGTGTGAACTCCGGCTGCTGTCGGTCAAGTTCGATCACATGCTTTACCGGCAGAATATCGCTCAGCGCCGCGTCCAACGTCGCATCGGAAATTCCTTTGCCGCGCGCCTCTGCACGCAGCGCCGCAAGCCACTCCTGGAAATCCTTGTCGGAAAGCGCCTCATCTGCCGTAGTTTTATCTGGCTCTTTGATAGCCTGTGCGCTATCCTGCCATGCGGCAATTAACAAAACCAAACCAATTACCACTACCGATAAAAATTCCTTCCACCTCGTCGCGCTTCGCAAATTCATTCAAGCCTCTTATCCGCCACGTATTCGGTTGTTGCTATAATGCAAACGCTTGATCAGGCATTTAGTTTCTGCCTGTAAATGTATAATAAGGTGAATGAAAAATAAAGCTAGAAATGTCGCTTCAAGACGGGTTGATGCGGAATCGAGGGGCCATTCTTTGTTGACTTTTAAGCTATACACTCCGGCTACGCATCTCAGATATCGCGTCTTGTGAATTCATTCATACTTTTTGGATCAGTTTTCTGTAAAGGCTAAGACTTTGGATAATTATCTATATTGGGGAGAATGGCCTTGCCAAGCCAATCGATGCATTTTCCAAGGTGACGCATGTTGGCTAAACCTTCCTCGTCTTTAAGAACCTCCGTTTTGCTATGGCCAAAGCCCATATTCCAGTAGGTTGAGCATGGAATGACCATCCTGGACATTTGGAACATGTGGTTGATAGTGTCGTATGCATGAGTGGCTCCTCCGCGTCTCACTGCCACTACAGCTGCCCCTATTTTTCCGGAAAAAGCGTGATCGTTGGCATAAGCAACATATCCTGCCCTTTCAATCAATGCCTTCAAATCAGCAGATACAGCCGCAAAATAGGTTGGGGAGCCCAAAATCATAGCATTAGCCTTGAGCATTTTTGAAAAGATGTCATTAAATTTATCCTTTTTAACTGAGCATTCATTGTCTTTATTCTCAAAGCATTTCTCACATGCAATACAACCGCGAATTGCTGTTCCACCAACCTTTACGAGTTCTGTTTCCCAGCCAACGTCACTCAATTCGGTGAGAACCTCCTTTAGAAGGAGTTCGGTATTTCCCCCCTTACGTGGACTTCCGCTTATCGCTAATGCATACATAACAATCTCCTTATATTTTTTTAAACCCAACAAGTGATTATGCAGATCTGTATAACATCACCCTTGTAATTTTATCTGTCAAAATGTGCTGCTTCATTCATCAGTAACGATATGTTGAGAGTATCACACGAAAAACAGTCCGCTAAAATCGTGTGGTCTTGCCAATATCCCAGATTATGTACAGATTGTACCATCCTGAAAAAATTCCGCTACATTGCCTGCTACCATCCTGCCGATAAACAACAAAACCCCACCTCTCAGCGTTTATTGAGAAATGGGGTTTTCTATATTCATCGTGTCTGACCGCCCTTTGTTAAAAGTATAAAACAATGACGATTTGAATAACCAGCTAACTTTATACAAAGATTTCGGGTATATGTCAAAAATTATTTTCTCTGGGGTCTTGGGGGACATAACCAACCCCAGAGAAATGGACTTCATATTCCATAGGGCAGGCGGGCAAATGCAAAATCCATGTTATAATACTGGCGATGAAAATTGAATATTTGGGGTATCACCGGCTCTGTCTTTTTTATTAAAATCGATAGAACAGCGTTACATATTACGGAGTGAATGAACAAATCGAGATGTACACATTATGTTCCATTTTTTAAGCCCCCTGCCCTATTGAACACATTCAGGACACTTCAAACTCAGACCGGCTTGCATCTCTCTTTAATCCGGATCACATACCGGCTTGTTTTCTGATTGAGGACTCATTGCAGAGATAGCGGCAATCACTTGCTCTTTATTCGGTTTGAATGATCGCACCGCATTTTTCACATCTGTAACGGGCTTTCACCGGTTTCTCAGCCTCGATTTCTTCGAAATCGTATCGCTTTTTACCCTCTGATTCCAAGCATTCCGGACAATAACCCCGGGTCAATTCAGCGGCCTTGATGGTTAGATGGCAATGACGGCACCGCAACCGCTTCGGTGCTTCCGGCAATAACGTAAGATGGGTGTGATCGCACAATTTCATATGATATTTCCAACAGCTTATTTTTCTTCGAAAGTATGGCTTCGCTATCTCGATGCAAACATACAGAATTTTTCCGAATTACGCAAGATTCACTCTTTTCCGTAAAGCAGAGTGCAGCCATCGATAAAAAATTACGCTTCAGGTTCAACATTGAGTTTGAGAATGGGATCATGCCGTATTCAAATCCTGATTAAAAAGCGATGGATAATATTATGGGTCATGGACCTTGCATTTCGAAATAAACGCTTCGTATCTTTTCACCGGAACGCTTTTTTTCATATCACTTTCGGAAACTTGCAACAATTTTACAAACGACCGAATACGGTAAACCAAGCACCTCCCCGATTTGCCGATTACCTGTCCGCGCCCTTTTCGGGGCAGAAGTATATCCTGATTTTATTTAAAAAAATTTTTAATCCCTACAATCTGATCTCTTTTGATTTCCCATAGATTTTGTGATAATCACAATCTTTATTCCATCCTGTTGCGGTTCAATACATGTTAAAAATTAAGCGATCAGCAGTTAGCTTTTAGCAATTAGCACAATAATTTCAACATATTGTCAAGGGTCATTATTTCACCCAATGGGTGAAAATCGCATTACTGGTAAACTCCTAAAATATAGGAGCTAACCGCTGCTAAGAGCTAATCGCTCATCTCAGGTAATAAACAGACAAAAAAGGCAACGAGGCATTCTTATTTTATGAAACGATCAATTATAAAAAGCACCGGCAGGTATGTACCCGACAGATGTGTCACAAACGAAGCGTTGAGCAAATTGATGGAAACATCAAATGAGTGGATTGTGCAACGCACAGGCATTGAAGACAGACACTGGGTCAGGGAAGGTGAGGATGTCGGGACATCGGATCTTGCGTATGAGGCTTCAATTGTAGCAATGGAAAGAGCGGGCTGGAAGCCCGAAGATCTTGATTTAATTGTATTTGCAACCATGACACCCGATGTGAATGTGCCGGGTTCGGGGGTATTTCTGCAAAACCGCCTGGGTGCGAAAAATGTGCCTGCTCTTGATATCCGTCAGCAATGCACCGGGTTTCTGCATGGACTGGAAATTTGCGATGCCTATATCAGAAGCGAAAAAGCGCAGAAGATCCTTTTGGTAGGCGCTGAATATCAAAGCCGATACTTGGAGCTGACAACTGAAAACCGTGATACATCCGTGATTTTTGCAGACGGTGCCGGTGCTGTTTGTATTGAAGCTGTTGAAACCGGTAAGGAAGTTGGAATCATAACATCGATACTCCATGCTGACGGAAAATATTCAGGGGCATTGCGTGTTGGATTACCTGCCAGAAAATCCGGAAAGGCAATTAGTCCGGCCGCAATAAAAAACAATGAACATTTTCCCTATATGGATGGAAAGACAGTCTTCAAATTGGCTGTGACCCGCCTGCCAAAGGTAACAAAGGAGCTGTTGGCAAAAGCAAACATGAAAATTGAAGACCTGAATATGGTTATTCCCCACCAGGCAAATTTGAGAATAAACGAAGCTTTCAGGGAACGGATAAATATCCCGGAAGAAAAAATGTATAACAATATTCAACGATATGGAAATACAACTGCGGCAACCATTCCAATTGCACTTGATGAACTCATGGAAAAAAACATGCTGAAACCAAAGGACACCATCATGTTCATTGGTTTAGGAGCAGGATTGACCTGGGGTGGTGTGATCTATACGTTGATATAGCCTCTGTTTCCGACTCTCAATTCAGCGGCCCGCTGTGTATCAATGCTCATTTCCGGCATAAATCCACATCGGCACTGTTTTTCCTGCTCGTTCGAAACCCAACGATTTGTAAAATCCGATTGCATCAACATCTGCGGTTAACATTTGCTGATGAAATGACGCATATTTTCGTTGTAAGAGCGCCATCATGGAACGGCCGAGCCCTTTTCCTTTATGATCCGGGTGTACAAGCATATGTGGATAGTAGACAACCAGAATACCATCGGATATGGCATTTCCAATACCAACCAGTTTTCCCGAAATTCTTGCGGTAACCAAAGAATCTGAATTCTTGAGCGCGGGCATTAATTTCTCAGGTTTTTCTGCCGATGACCAGCCATTTGCTTTGTAAAGCTCAACAACCTCAGCAGTTTCAATATCGTCTTCCAGACTTACTTCAAAGTTCATATTCATCCTTTTACAGCCACGATTTTCAGATCATCAAATTAAAATAAACATGCAAAAACGCATACCAGATAATGGTTTATTTGTCAAAAAATAGAGATGCGATCAAACACAGACCAGGGCCGGGCCGGTGTATCGGCCCAAATATCGAATCTACACGGACCTGTCAAAGGTCATAAAAAAATCTGATATAATTTACATAATTTGAAGAACTTATTTTATTTTTTTTGACATTATAATTTTATTCGATATAAATAATTAATTATCAAATTTTTTTTTATATTTTAGCCAAGAAACAAGCTTAATTTCGGAGACCTCATGGACAACATTGACAGGCATACCTTTAAAGCATTGCAACAGGACGGGCGAAAAAAAAACAGTGAACTCGCCAAAGAGACAGGGCTTGCACCCTCCACCATGCTGGACCGGGTCAAAAAGCTTGAAGACAAGGGAATTATAAAAGGATACAGGGCAGTTATGGACCCTGAAAAGCTGGGACTGAAAGCCCAGGGATTTGCCTGTATTTCCCTTGACCGGCACCGGGTTAAAAATATTGAACTGCTGGAAAACGAAATCAAAAAAATCCCCAACGTCCGGGCCTGTTATCATATCGCCGGGCGGTTTGATTACCTTCTGCATGTCGTTACCCCGGACGTTGGTGATCTCGGCAATCTCATCAAAGACAAGCTCGCAAACATTCCGGGCATGGGAAAGATTGAGACTTTCATTGTATACGCAGAAGTCAAACCCGACCAGAGATGGCCGATTGACGCTGCTTTAAATTAACAACAACCCACGAATCATTGATAGAAAAGGAGACTAAAATGGCTAAAAAAAAAGCAATCCATGATTTTTACAAAATGAAGGAAAAGGGTGAAAAAGTTACATGGCTGACATCCTATGATTTTCCTACCGCCCAGTTTGCCGAAGCAGCGGGGCTTGATATGATTCTTGTAGGCGATTCCCTTGGCATGTGTGTCTATGGCTACAAAGGCACGGTTCCGGTCACCATGGACCAGTGCATTGTTCATAGTGATGCCGTTCGACGGGGTGCGCCCAATACATTTGTTATTGGCGACATGCCTTTTATGAGTTACCAGACCTCTGATGAGAATGCGGTATATAATGCCGGCCGATTTCTCAAGGAAGCGGATGTGGATGCCATCAAGCTTGAAGGCGGCACCCGGGTGGCCTCACGAATCAAGGCAATTGTGGAAGCGGGGATTGTGGTTATCGGCCATATTGGTCTCACCCCCCAGAGTTCCGGCGCCCTCGGCGGCCACAAGGCTCAAGGCCGGACAGCCAAAGATGCCGCCCTGGTTATCGAAGATGCCCTGGCCGTACAGGAAGCCGGTGCCCACATGCTCCTGGTAGAAGCTGTCCCCCCGGAAGTGGCCCGGTATATTACCGAAACCCTGACCATGCCGGTATTTTCAATTGGTGCGGGGAAAGAATGTGACGGGCAGCTTTTGATTGTCAGCGACCTCATTGGTCAATTTCAGGCATTCACCCCGAAATTTGTTAAAAAATACTGTGACGTCGCCACCATCATCACCGACGCCATGAAAGCCTATTGCACCGATGTGCGTGAAGGCAAATTCCCGGAAGACCGGCACTGTTATCACATGATAAAAGGCGAAAAAGAAAAATTTATGGCACAAATGAAAAAATAAAGGGAGAAAAATCACCATGACGGACCTTACTGAAATGCTTAAAATTGAAGCAAAAGATCTCGACATCGTTAATCAGCTCATCACAAATTCTGACAACAAACAAGTCAAAGAGCTTTGCGACCTGATTGAAAAATTCGGCGGTGCCGGGGCTATTAATGAAAAAGCAAAACAGGCCAGGAATCCTGAAACTCTGATGCAACGCCTCACAGAAATAAACTCCCCCTATGTTGCCGACCTTGAATGGCTGATGGAGCAAAGGGACAATAAGGCCTTTATTGCAATGGATGACTATTGCAAAAATATCCTGGGGAAAGATGCCGACGTCTCTTCTGTCGATTCGTCCAATGCCGTAACCCTTGAAATCAGCGCCCTGCAGTTTTTCCCCTGGCTGATGGCCCAGGCAAGACAGGCCATTGAGAAAAAGCAGCTCATGCCGGGCCGAGTCATCAGGGTCAGGAACATGGCTGAACAGGTTGAAGATAACGGGGATATCATGGCCACGGCCCTTGCCATGCAGATTATCGGCGCCACCTATGTGGAATCCCTTGATACCAGAGGAACCGACGGAAGCAATGTTCACCTTGGCGGCCCTGACACCATTACCGGTTATTTTGCCGGAATCGGCCAGCCCAATGACTATCCCATAAAATGGGCTGAAGAATATCTCCATTATTATACTACATACGGCGTTCAGCAGGTGTTGAATGTGAATCCCGGCACCATTCTTCTGGGTTACATGATGCACAGGCTTGGCGTGGATATTGAATTTAAAATTTCCGTTTACGTGGGCAATGACAACCCCTATTTTATCATGTGGACGCTCATGACTGCCAAACTCTTCTCCCGGGAAGACGGCACCACATCCCTTGTGGGCTTCAACCTTTCCAACTCCGTGAACAATGAAACCATCCGTCAGGCAAATATCATCCGAAAACAATTGGGCCTGGAAAAACAGGTTCGCTTTGAACATCATATCACGGAAACCTATAAATCAATTGTTCTCCAACCCTATAATAGAAGAGATGAACTCATTGAAATTGCCAAAGAAGTTCCCAATATGGCTGCAAAGCATGAAGGTGGGGAAATTGCTGTAGAGGAAAAAAGAGCTCACCCGTCCGACATTCTTGAATATTTTTTATCCAAACAGGAAGTTCTGGATAATGGCCTGATGGAATCGCTCCAAACCAATTATCTTGATAAACAGGATTCCGTTAACCTGACGGCAGAGGCATTGATCAAGTCCGGAATTGGTGTCATTGCGGCCCGAAATTTACATTAATACCGAGAGACTCTAAAGGAAATTAGCAAATGATTCCGTCAAAAATGCATCAATTTTTATACGACACGCTGCCCGAAAGTGTCTGGAAAAACCGCCTGATCAAGGACGGCCCTTTCAGGTTTCTTGAGTTCGGCCCCCTGGATGTGGACCGACTTCATCGCCTGGGTATAAAAGTAGACCGCCTGGGGCCAAGGCTGGTATCCTGCATATGGAATGAGGACAGCCCGGTGGAAATCGGCGGGTTTCTTGTGGTGGACAACCTTGCCATGGGACAGCCCTCCATGGGCGGCACAAGGATGCTGCCGGATATCACCCCGGATATTATTCATAATCTGGCAAGGGGGATGACCCTTAAAAATGCTGCCGCCGACCTTCCCTTTGGCGGGGGCAAATCCGGTATTGTCCGGCCTGAAAATCTGTCCGAAGAAGACCGATATGAAGTCATCAAAGGATTTGGGCAGCTTTTAAAACGATACAAGGAAATTTATATCCCTGGTCCGGATGTGGGAACCAATGATGCGGACATGAAAACCTTTGCCATTGAAAACGGCCTGAATAATGTCGTATCAAAACCGGTTGATATGGGCGGCAACAGGATCGACGAGATCGGCGGTGCCGCCAATGGCGTTGTGGTGGCCACCAAAGCCCTGCTCGAACATCTACCCAAATTAAAACAACTGCCCCAGTTTAAAAACATGGTCATTCCCAAACCATCTGAGATGGACGTTCTCATCCAGGGATTTGGGGCTGTGGGTGCCCATGTGGCAAGAATTTTTCATGATTATGACCCTGAAAACTGCCCCATTATCAAAGGAATCAGTGACGAAAACGGATACCTTTTGAATTCAGGCGGGCTGCCCGTAAAAGAGCTCTTTGACATGTGGAAAGCGTTTGGTACGGTCACCCAAAAATATTTCCACGATCGAATCATGCACGAGAATCACCCTGAATTAAAAGATATGGTCTTTTCCAATTCCGCCAACAATCTTTTAACCGAATCCGCATTCTGCCTGATCCCGGCATCACCCGTATTCAATTATCTGGATGTGGATACCACTACAAACCCATCCATGACCACGGGCCGGATGGGAACATGGCAGATCATTGTTGAGGGGGCAAACACCTATTCTCCGAACCCGGCAAGAAAAGCAGAGCGCAAACGAATGGAATTGCATGTTTACAAGGACAAGGGCGTGCTGATTGCAACGGATTACCTGGTGAACTCGGGTGGGGTCATTTATGCTGCCCACGAAAGGATTGTCCCGACACCGGATCACCTGCTGATTCCCGGGGATATTCTGGGAAACCCCGATGCCATTGAATACTGGCTTGAAAAAAACCGGGATGATTTCACGAATCTTGCGGAAATCCGCAGAAAAGCCGCTGTTGAAAAGCTTGAAACGGTCATCCGTCGAAATATGGAAGAACTCATTGACGGCCTTTGCAAGGATGCAGACAGCCTGCCCTGTGAAATCGCAAGACAAATCAGTGTTCAGCGAATCGCCTCCATGGAAAAAGCCAGGACGGCGCGGGACATCATGGAAGAAGCCCCCACCATCGGTGTGGACAAAAGCGTGACCGATGCCGCCCAATTACTGGTAAAAGCCCATGTCCCCATCGTCAATGTCGTGTCTGAAAAAGGCAAGCTCATCGGCATCGTGACCAACTGGGACATCACCAAAGCCATGTCGTCAAAACTGCCCATGGATTCTCCATTGACCAAAATCATGACCGCAGATGTGGTTACAAGCAACCCCGATGCCACCATCATTGACTGCATCCGGAAGTTGGAAAATCATGAAATTTCCGCCATGCCCATTGTTGAAAAAAACAAAGTGATCGGTGTCATCTCAGGGGACATCCTTGCCAGAAGAACACTCTTCAGGCTGTTGCAGACCATGACATAACTACGATGAGCAATTAGCTCTTGGCAATTAGCGGTCAGATCCTATATTTTAGGCGTTTGCCAGTAATGCGATTTTCACCCATCGGGTGAAATGATGACCTTCGGCAATATATTGAAATTATTGTGCTAATTGCTAAAAACCAACTGCTGATCGCTCAATTTAGACATAAGTGATCCAATCGTACCTGCCCCCCGGACATCAGAATATTGATGAATTTGTAACAAATTGAATCCATCATAAAAAAAAGCAACCCGATACCGTAATGGCATCCGGTTGCTTTTTTAATGGTTTACAGCTTGGAACCTGTTTTTCTACTTATGGGCTTCGTATCCCATGGGCAGTTTTTTGAACCGGCCGCCGTAGATGATGGGATCTCCCTTGTAGCCCAGTGCTTTGAAATCAATATAATCGGTTGAATCAATCAAATCAGCGACATCCCGCCCCTTGGACGCCATGTAGGAAAAATCCGTTCCCTTGTGGGCGATCTTTTTAAAATCAACCTCCCGGCTGTCCTGATGGCACCGGTCACAGGTGCGTTCCCCCTTGAGGCTGTCATGGCACTGAACACAGGACAACGCCATATCGGCAGGCATCACTTCGTGCTCCACTCCCCAGTACATGCGGGTTTTGACCCATTGATACTTGCCGCTATAGGGCATATCTGCCGCTTTCATCCCGGCGTCAATGGCTTTTTGCCAGTCTCGATGCTTCCAGAAAGCGGTTTTGTCGTCTTTGTCCTTGGGATACAAGTGGGGCACCAGCAGGTATTTATGCTGTTGGTCCGCCGGCTGAACCCCGCCCATGATTTTAAAGGGCGATATCTTGGATTTGGGATCGTTGATGGAGCCCACCGGTTCGGTGAGGTCGGTCCATTCGGCGTCGAGATCGATCTTGTCACCCAGCAGCACCCGCTTCATGAAGCCGCCGTACCATTTGTAGGTCGGCTTGGGCGACTCCTTCCAGGCAAACTCCCCTTTTTTCCAATTGTAGTCTCCCATGCCGTATTTGTCTTTTTTGGCTTTGCGGTTTTTATCACCGGCTTTGGACCAGTCCCACCAGGTTTTGGTAGGCTTGCACTTGGCATACACCGGCGCATGGCAGGTGGTGCATGCAATATTATCGCTGTGCATGTTCAGGTGGTGATCCAGCAGATCATCACCATAGTGGGATTTGCCGGTATGGCAGTCCATGCATTCAACTCTGCCTTCAACAACCGGTACGGACGAGCTGCGTCCGGCAATTTTGTGGTTTCGGGTGCGGTGGCACTCTGAACACTGGAAGTCATAACCGCCCATGTGGATATCGCAATTACGTTCCGGATGGAGCAATTGTCGGGACAGATCCGCGTGTTTGACCGCTTCTCCGCCGCCGCCGTTATATAGCAGAAAAAATAGACACCACTGATCCTTTACCGATTTTTATCCCGGAGTCCACATTGAATGTATACAGATTTTGACCATACTGAGAAAAATATACATCATTGTTGAAAATCATGCGGCCAATGTGATTGCAGAGTTTGTACTTGCAATGAAGCATAGAATAAGATTATAAACAAATTTTTGATAACTATCCATATTTACCCGATAATGGTTGAGGCTGATAAATATGCAGCAGGGTTATGGTAAAAAACCAACACCTTAAAAAATTACCTGCATAAATCAGGAAATACCACGCCGGATGCGGAAATAAGCAAATCGTAAGATGTAAATAAACCATCTAAAGGGAGGAAAGACTCAGATGAAAGTAACGATTACAAAACAATGTATGGGGGACAGGAACTGTAACGATCTTTGTCCCGAAATTTTTGAGTATGATGAAGATCAATTAAAATCCACAATCAAAGTGGATGAAATACCGGAGCATCTAAAAAACATCGTTCGTCAGGCAGCAGATGAATGCGGTGCCGACGCAATTATTATCGAAGAATAAAAAAAGGTATGTATGGTTACGTTCAGAGAAAGTCAGACTGCAAAAAATCTTCACACCTCTTTTGCAGCAGAGACTCAGGCGAGAACCCGGTATAATTTTTTTGCAAACAAAGCACAGGGTGAAGGGTATGTTCAGATTGCGAAAATATTTAATGAAACCGCAGACCAGGAATTTGAACATGCCCTGCGATTTTTTAAATTTTTCAACGGTGGAGAACTCGAAATAAAATGGACTTTTCCCACCGGTGTGATTATGGATACCCGAGCCAATCTTCTTTCGGCGGCATCTTTGGAAAAATATGTCAGTGAAGAGATGTATGCCAAGTTTGCTCTAATCGCTGAAAATGAAGGATTTGAGAGGGCCGCGGATACGTTCAACAATATTATTGTAGCTGAAAAGCATCATGAAAAACTCTATCTTGAGCTGGCTGAAAATATTGTAACGGACAGGGTTTTCCAGAAAGACGAAGAAAGAGTCTGGCGTTGCCTGAGCTGCGGATATCTTCATACCGGAAAAACAGCACCTAAAAAGTGCCCGGCCTGTGTAAAACCAACCGGTTATTTTGAATTGCTTTATGAAAACTGGTAAACTGTAATTTGATTATGGTGATTTTTTATTTTCTGACATAAAAAATACAAATTTTAAAATCAAGTTACTATATAGTTCAACCACCGTTGAACGAGACAGGGTAACCCATGCTGTGCGGGAGAGCATTTTTCCCGCACAGCATGGGAGGAAAGTTTTTCGAATTAAGTATACAAGGAGCTTATCTGAAAAAAAATTCATGTTAAGAATATATTTTATCTTCCTTCGACAATACCAGTTTAACAAGGATATTGCACGAACACTTAAAGCCGTTTTGTCATAAAAATTAAAAAACAACTTGCCATCAGCATGGTAGCGATTCTATCTATAGTCTCGGAGACCAATCAAAACCGGTGACAGATACAGGCCGTCACATATTAAGTTGCAAAAGGATAGAGAAAATGCTGTATTATAATACGCTGGCGACCGATACCGCAGTGAAGTTTGCTATGTAACGGCCTATAAAAAGGAAGCAAAATGGATTCGAGTTATATCAAAGACCTTCTGGCACAGGTCAAAAGCGGTTCAATGAATGTGGACACCGCAATGGACCGATTAAAAAAACTGCCGTTCGACGATCTTGGTTTTGCAAAAATCGACAATCATCGTGCTATCAGAACCGGTGTTCCCGAGGTAATTTTCTGCCAGGGGAAAACGGTTTCGCAGATTACCAGTATCGTCAGGAAAATATCCGAATACCATTCGAACATATTGGGAACCCGGGTTGAACCGAAAATATTTGAATCGATTCAAAAAGAAATCACGGACTGTCGTTATCACGAAGCGGCAAGGATCGTTGTATTTTATCCCCGCAAGGTTGAACAGATCGGCAAAATCGCAGTGGTATGTGCCGGTACTTCGGATATTCCCGTGGCCGAAGAAGCCTGTGTGGTAGCAGAAACGCTGGGCAACAATGTCTCCAGGGTCTATGATGTCGGTGTGTCCGGAATCCACAGGCTTCTTGATTCCTGCCGGGAAATTTTCGACGCAAATGTTGCGGTTGTGGCGGCGGGCATGGAAGGTGCCCTGGCCAGCGTGGTGGGAGGACTGGTTTCCTGCCCGGTTATCGGACTGCCCACCAGTATCGGATACGGCGCCAGTTTCGGCGGTGTCGCCGCCTTGCTCAGCATGCTCAACAGTTGCGCTTCGGGGGTATCCGTCGTGAATATAGACAATGGGTTTGGTGCCGGTTACCAGGCCGGTCTGATCAATAAAATGGCCGTGGGCAATCGTGCCTGATACTCCGATTGTAAACATCGGGGGTCGAATGAGGTAAAGGCCGCCTTCATGCTGTCTTTCTGCCTGCTTTTTGATTTTCCAAAAAAATCAGACGAAGTATTTTCAGATCCTCATAACTGATCTTGCCGTGATGCGCCTCATAAACCGGCGACAGGTACGCCGTACCGATACTTTTAAATGTTTGTAAAACCGGCGGCATCTCTTTTTCAGGCAGCGCTGAAACCGAAAGCAGTCCGTCCGTCCGTATGGAATGGCCCTCCATGCGATATTTAAACAGATGATCCAGAACCGTCCCCGCCTTAATGCCGTACTGTGCCATAATGTTTTCAATCGATGCTCCGGCATTATATGCCTCGCCGATGGTGATATGCCTTAGTATACCCGACTTTTTCGGCGTTTTTCGGGTTTTATTCCCGAATTCTTTGGGTATTTCTTTAATATGGTGTTTTTCGCAGTACTCACAGATTAATTCAAGAAAAATAAAACCGAATTTTTTGAGTTTTTCCTCACCGATGCCGAAAATATTTCCCAGAGATTTTATCGCCTGTGGAAAATATGCAGACATTTCGATCAAGGTCCGGTCCGAAAAAATCACATAGGGCGGAACCCCGGCCTCATCTGCGAGCGATTTTCTTTTACGCCTGAGACGGCCAAAAAGTTTTTCGTCGTAATCAATACCGTCTTTCGGCAATTTCTTTTTGACCACCTCGGCCGATTCTTCTTCTATCCTTCCTGAAAACGTCACTTTCCCCTTAACAATTTCCCACGCCGCCGGTGTCAGCTTCAACCCGCCATATTCCATATCTTGAATCATGAAGCCTTTATGCAGCAACTGGTGGGATAGATGAAACCATTGCTTTTTGGACAGTTCTTTTCCGATACCGTAAGTTGACAACTGCTGGTGCCCGAACTTAAACACTTTTTTTACTTCTGCGCCGCGCAAGACATCGATAATATGGGCCGCGCCGAACATTTCACCGGTTCTTTTTACACAGGACAGGAATTTTTGGGCATAAACCGTGATATCGGTGAGCTCTTTTTTGTCCGCCAGACAGTTGTCGCACATGGCGCATGTTTTTTGGGAAACCGTTTCACCGAAATAACTCAAAAGCGGTATCCGGCGGCATATATCCGTTTCGGCAAACTTGAGCAGAGCCTGAAGATGAATCTCGGCCACGCGTTTTTCATGCAACGGTTTTTCTTTAATAAAATACTTGATTTTCTGAATGTCGCCGTAACTGAACAGCAGCACACACTCGGAACGAAGACCGTCGCGCCCTGCCCTCCCGATTTCCTGATAATAACTTTCAATATTTTTGGGAAGGTCATAATGAATCACGAAACGCACATTCGGTTTATTGATCCCCATTCCAAATGCGATGGTGGCCACCATGATCTGTACATCATCTTTTATAAAAAGCGATTGATTGTTTTTCCGTTCTTCATCCGATAAACCGGCATGATAGGGCCTGACGGAGAATCCCCTCTCTTCAAGAATTTCATACAGATCATCCACCTGCTTTCTGGAAAAACAATAGATAATGCCCGATCGGTCGGGATGTTTTTTTAAGATTGAAATGGTCTGGGCAACCGGATCTTGCTTGAGAACCACTCGGATAAAGAGGTTTTCCCGATTAAAACTGCCGATATATGCATTGGACGAATCGAAATCCAGATTGCTTTTAATATCCTGTTGAACCTGGGGTGTGGCCGTGGCCGTCAGCGCGATACAGACAGCATTTGAAAAACGGGATCGAACCCCTGCGATCTGCCGGTATTCAGGACGAAAATCATGCCCCCATTCCGAAATACAGTGGGCCTCGTCAATAGCAAGGCAGAAAACACCGGCAGATGAGAGCAGGTCAAGTGTTGCGGATTTAAGCAGTGTCTCGGGCGCGAGGTAAAGGAGCTTTGCTTCACCATTTTTGATCCGGCGGGTATTTGTAGCATATGTTTTCCGAGAAAGCGAACTGTTCAGACAGAGCGCCGGTACGCCCAGTCCGGCCAACTGTTCGACCTGGTCTTTCATCAGAGAAATCAAGGGAGATACCACCACCGTAAGGCCTTTGAAAATCAGGCCCGGAATCTGGTAGCAAAGGGATTTACCCCCGCCGGTGGGCATAATGACAAGTGCATCTTGTTTGTTCAGGACACTGTCGATAATCTCCTTTTGCAGCGGCCGGAATGTCTCATAGCCAAAAACCTGCTTCAAAATTTTCTTCGGGCTGTTTTCCATGATGCACCAAACCCGGATAAACCGGAAATTTCAAACTAAATTGAGCGATCAGCAGTTGGCTTTTAGCAATTAGCACAATAATTTCAATATATTGTCAAAGGCCATCATTTCACCCAATGGGTGAAAATCGCATTACTGGTAAACTCCTTAAATATAGGAGCTAACCGCTAATTGCTAAGAGCTATTCGCTCATCTTAGGTCATACTAAATTTTACAAAAAGCATCTATTTCAGTAAATCCTTGTCAATATTTCGGTTCCCCCCAGTATTTCAATATCCTGATCAATGCCAGGCAGACCGCAAAAATCACAGCAAAAACCAGAATCGTCATCCCAAGGCTCCAATTCCACAAAACCGGTGCATTGACCAGAAGCATGCACCCCAGGATAATCGGAACGACAATGACGTTCATGATGCCCACCTCCAGCGCCACCGGCGTTTTAAATTCCGGATCGACAATCCTGAGGAGCAGCAGGCCGCTGGAAACAGTTCCAGTACAGGTACCGTAAATGGCCGCAGTCCTTTCCAGGTTCAGGGTATCGATTCTCTTGCCCAGGTAAAAAATCACCAGGGTCGTCAATACACCACCCGTAATGGAGGTTACCGCTATGGGCAGGATGTATTGCCATACCACGACCAGTTGAATGGCGACGACCGTAGAGACGATCAAAAAATCCACCGCCCACCCGGTCACTCTTTTCTGTATACCGGGATCGATGAGATGGTCGACGCCGAGCCCGGCCATCACCCACCTGACGATCAGGGCGATGAAAAGCCCGAAAAAAAAGAAAAAGCCCCACAGCATTTTCCCGATATCCGGAGGAACCACCTTCATCAGCAGCAGCACCAGACCGTAGCCCAGAACATAAACCAGTCCAATCAATGCCGCCTGAAAGGCAATCGTATCGACATTGCCCGAATGCAGGGTCAATTCACCGGCTTTTTCCTTCTCCTGCTCCCTGGGAACAATCCCTTTTAAAAAATCCCGGGAGAGTTCCCTGGTTCCATCGGCAGCCAATCCTTTACGAATTCCCCAGTTGACCAGCGGAACGCCCACAAAAAAACTGAAAAAAAAGCCGATGGCGGCAAAAGCCAGCCCGATGGTGGCGGCATTAGCAAACCCGAAGCCTTCCCACACCTTGCCGAAGGAAAGTGCCTGGCCGGGGCCCTCCGTAAATCCAAGGGGAACCATGAATCCGAAAGTAGGGAAAAGATCTTTGCCCAGCAGACCGAACAGGAGGACAAATAAACCACCGATGACCGCCTGCATGGGCAGGGTGACACCTTCAATCAACGCCATCCATAGCGCACCCCGGAGCATTTTTTGATTGCCGCCGGGTTCTTTCTTTTTGTTGCCGGAAGCGGTCAAACCGATGGAGATGAAAGAAATGATAAAAAAGTGAAAAGCAAAGGTTTCAAAATGGGTAATATCAAAATCGATAAAACCGGTACTGAGGACAATCAGCCCCAGAAAACCGCCGATGAGACAACTGGGAAAAAGGAATCTTTGCAGTACTGGTACGTTGGCGCGCAGAATGACGCCGGCGATTAACATGATGGATAAAAACCCGAATTCAAGAAACGGCTCGAACGGAAATGGTGGCTGCATAGTATTATCCTCCCGGTTAGGCGGTTAAAGGTGATATCAGACATCGTATCTGAGGACCGCGGCGTTGATTGCTTTTGCCCTGGTTCGGGTTTTATTTTCCCCCATCGACCCCAGGCGTCAGCATCTTGATGCAGATAATATTTTTTGCAAAATCATCAATACCAATAAAATAATTCCGGTGAAAGTGCAAACAAATATTGTCCGATCCAAGGAATATTCAGTTGACAAATTTAATGTAATAATAAATATTGCCAATAATAATAATATTAATTCGAAGATGTAGCATCATCACAACGCTCTATAACCTTTTGATATATTATCATTACCCATGTTTGGAAAAAAAAACACGCCATCTGAAAACATCTTGATTCTCGGCCTCGGCGGGGTTGGATATTACCTTGCCAAACGATTGGTGCATGAAGGATATGCCATTACCGTCATCGAGCCTAATGACGCATTGCTCCGAGAAGCGGACGGCAATCTGGATGCCCGGTTGATTCAAGGCAATGCCATGAGCATCGAATGCTGGCGTGAGGTCAATGCGGAAAAAATGGACTGCCTCATCGCCGTCACAAACAACGATGCCGTGAATATGATGGCCTCGATCATTGCCCATCGCTTTGGAATCCCGCGCAAAATTGCCAGAATCCGATCCCTGGAATTCGGGAATAAAGAGTCGCTTCTTACGCTTGAAGACCTGAAAATCGATCTGATCATTCACCCGGAAGAATTGGCTGCCCAGGAAATTGTCAGGCTCATCAAAATCAGAGCGGGAAATGATATTATCGATATTGCGGATGGACAAATCCAGGTTATGGCTACGCGCATACGGGAATCATCGCCCCTTGCCAACAAAAAACTGAAAGAAATTTCCCGGATCTATCATGATTTTCCATTTCGGGTGGTTGCCCTTGCCCGCGGTATCACCACCATCATTCCGGGCGGGGATCACACGCTTTTACCCCAGGACCAGGTTTTTATTATGGCCGATACCAGGGATTTACCCAGGCTGATGGCACTCACGGGCGTCAAACAACAACGCCGTCACCGGGTAATGATTTTAGGCGGCGGCCTGGTGGGTAGCCGGGTCGCCCAGTTGTTGGAAAAAACCGTCGAAGTTACGATGATCGAGAAGAACGAAAACTCGGCTCAGGAATTATCTTTTACATTAAAAAATGTGGAAGTCCTGCATGGAGACGGTTCGGATGTCAATGTACTTCAGATGGCCGGCCTGCCGGATAAGGACACATTTATTTCCGCAACCGGGGATAATGAAACCAATATCATGAGCTGTCTGTTGGCGAAACATCTCATGACCGGGAAAAACAGTCATAATAAGACCCAGCAAAGAAAATCGATCTGCCTGGTCAATAAAGAGGACTACCTGGTGCTGGCCGCCACCATAGGTTCGGATATTGCATTAAACAAAAAAATTCTGGCCGGCAACGAGATCCTGAAATTTATACGAAGGGGGCAGTTGCTGTCTGTGGCCCACCTGCATGGTTTTGATGCGGAAATGGTGGAAATCGTGGCCGAACCCAACGCGCAGATAACCCGCAAACCCTTGTCCAAACTGGATCCTTCCTATTTTGAAAAGATTATCATCGGTGCTATTTTTCGCGATGGGGAATGGCGCATCGCCGTGGGTGACACCCACATCCATGATAATGAACGGGTAATCGTTGTGTGTACGTCGCTGTCATTGAAGGATGTACAGCAGTTGTTTTTTGCTTAGACCCAGCCCGGATAAACCGAAAAGCCCAAATCTCAAGCATCAAATTTCAAACAAGTTCCAAAATACAATAACCAATAAACTGAAGCTGTTTGTTATTTGTAATTTGATCATTGTAATTTGTTTATCATTATTTCTTCCAGAATGATGGGAAAAATACCACCAGCGCCGAGAACATCTCCAGCCTTCCCACCAGCATATTCCATGATAAAAACCACTTTCCGGCAGCGGAAATATGGGCATAATTTTCAGATGGCCCTATCGTACCGAACCCCGGACCGATATTCATCAATGTGGCGATAACACTGCTCATGCCGGTGACATAGTCCATATCATCCACCAATACCATGAAGCACCCGCCGCCTAAAACCAGAAAAATATTAATAATAAAATAACATATCGCCAGATCGATAATGAGCCGGTCGATGGGACGGCGGTTCAGACGGACAGTGACCACAGACATGGGTTGAAAAAATATTTTTTTAATGGATCCCACCATGTATTTCCAGATGATGACATAATGGACCACTTTGATGCCGCTGGTGGTTGATCCGGCGCAGGCACCGATAAAGCATGATGCATAGAGAAACATCTGTGCGGCCTGGGGCCATTTTTCATAATCGGCAGTGGTGAACCCGGTAGTGGTCAAAAGTGACATGATTTGAAAAGTGGCGTATCGAATGGAA
>Ga0207996_1000757_pt1 | contig 26351 bp, 22 predicted proteins | sample AntAceMetag02UKG_FD_184773 | JGI IMG/M metagenome (GOLD analysis project Ga0207996, IMG submission 184773) | Saline lake microbial communities from Ace Lake, Antarctica - Antarctic Ace Lake Metagenome 02UKG (SPAdes) (version 2) | ecosystem: Environmental > Aquatic > Non-marine Saline and...
ATTACGGGCAGAGCTGGAATATAAAAAAATGGAGCCTGAGGTTTTACAGGCAGGTTATGATCTGAATCTCGGTCGGGAGAATTTTTGTAATTATATAGGATATACGGGAGATACAGATTTTGAGCTGGAGACAGATTTTAATTTACCTGAGCAAGAGGAATTAGTTCTGGAAACAGCACTTGATGAAGGTATGAGCAATCGGATAGAAGTTCAGCTTTCGGAACTGAATGTGCGGATAAAAGAAGTGCTGGCAAAGATGGAGAAGGCAGATTTTTATCCAGTTATAGCACTTACAGCGAGTTATAATTTTTATACTGCAACTGATGATTATGAAATTGAAGGTGATGATTTTGGTACTCAGGCAAGTGTGGGACTTGGTTTTCAATTACCTCTATTTACAGGATTGACCAGGATAAGTGAGGTCAGAGAAGCTCAGGCAGAAATAATAAAAGCAGAAGAAGCCGATGCAGATATCCAGGAAATGATACGCCTTGATATCCGCAACGCCTGGCAAAATCTGGATCACAGCCGGGAGAAACTTACCGTGCAGGAAAATAATTCTGCTCTTGCAGAGCGAGGCTATGAGATAGCTCAATCACGTTATGCCAATGGACAGGGCACAGAGCTTGAAATTGCTGATGCTCAATTGAATCGGCAGCAGGCCAAATTGAGCTATAGTAATGCCTTATATGAAGTGATTTTGGCAAAAATATATTTTGATAAAGCAATCGGAAGAGATTTAGATAAAATGAGAAAGGAGAAGTAAGGTGAGAAATAAATATATAATTATATTAGCAGGGATATTATTATTAAGTGGCTGCGGGAAGAAGGAAGCAGTCGAGAGTAAAAGCCTGGAGCAATTACACAAAGAAAACGGGGTGCCTGTAAAAGTGCGGGTTCTTAGTGAGGAATCTTTCAGCAAAAAACTTGATTATAACGGTAAATTGACAGGAGTTAATCAGGCAACTGAGCAATCATTAGTAGGTGGCACAGTAGAAAAGATAAATTTTGAAGAAGGTGATCTGGTGAAAGAGGGTGATGTGATAGTAACATTTCCTCAGGATCTGTCAGGGATGAATTATCAGGCAGTTAGAGCGAATTATGATGTGATGTCAGCAAGTTATGAGCGACTAAAGAATCTCTATCAGGACGGGGGTATTTCACAGCAGAAAGTGGATAACGTGAAAGCAGGTTATCTGGCAGCAGAATCACAATTAAATACAGTGGAGAAGATGCTGGAAGTGAGAGCACCCATAGATGGCTATCTGGTAGAGATATATGTGGATGAGACTGATCATGTAGAGTCAGGAGATCTGCTTTTCACAGTAGCTGAGCTGGATAGATTGAAAAGTAAAGTAACTGTTACTGAGAAAGAAATTGGCATGATCCAAAAAGGTTCTGCGGCAATCGCAAAATGGGAAGGAAATGAATATCAAGGCACAATAACGGCTGTTGGTTATGCCATGAATGAACGAAGTGGAGCTTTTGAAGTGGATCTGGAATTTGATAATCCTGATAAGATCATGAAATTTAATATCAATGCGATGATCGAACTGGAAGTATATCATAATCCCGCCGCAATAGTGGTGGAGAAGAAGAATCTATTGCGGGACAGCAGTGGTGATTTTGTGTACATTATAAAAGGTGATCGGGCAGAGAAGCGTTACGTTATAACAGGGCAGTTCAGTGGACTGGATTTTGAGATTATAAGTGGATTGGCAGCAGGAGAAAAGCTGGTGGTTGAAAGCCGTAATCTCCTTGAAGATGGCAGTCTGGTTCAGATCAGCCGGTAAGGGAGAATAATAGATGTTTTTAGCTAAATTAGCAATAGAGCGTCCTGTACTTGCGACCATGCTGATAATGGTGTTTGTGGTATTTGGTTTTATCGCTTATCGCAACATGAATCTGGAAGAGATGCCGGAAATGGAAATTCCCATCGTGACAATTCAGACGATTTATGCTGGTGCCAGCCCTGAGATCGTGGAATCACAGGTGACGGATAAGATAGAGGATGCCATATCCACAGTATCTGAAATAGATAAGATCGAGTCCTATTCAATAGAGAATTTCTCACTTGTAGTAGTGCAATTTCTGATGACAAAGGATGATCAATTAGGCTTGCAGGAGATAAAGGATAAAATAGATGCCATATTGAATACTTTACCCAATGATGTTGAGAAGCCGGAAATAGAGAAGGTGGATCCTTTTGCCGGTGCCGGAATAGAATATATACTCAGCGGAGAGCTGAAGGATGTGGAGCTGTATGATCTGGCAAATAACGTTCTGAAAGAAGAGTTTTCCAAGATACCAGGAGTGGCAAAAGTTGAAGTAGATGGGGGAGTGGAACGTGAGATCCAGATAGTTTTTAAGCAGAATACAGTAAGAAGCCAGGGTATATCAATACCAGCAGTTTCACAATTATTGACCGCAGAGAATCTGGATATGAGCGGGGGAAGTTTTGAGGTGCAAAGTGAGAGATTAAGCACAAAACTGGAAGGAGAATTCGATAATCTGGAAGAGCTGGAAGCAATGCGGATACCCACAGCTTATGGTATGCGCAGATTACGTGAACTTGCTGACGTGATCGATGGGAAGAAAGAGCAGCTGATAAAATCATCCTATTATGATACTCAGAAAAATAAGAGATATGATAATGTGATCCGACTAGGACTGGTAATCAGTCGAGAGGGAAATGTGGTGAAGGTCGATGACGAAGCAGATAGCCGCATGGATGATATCCAGAAGTTGCTACCGGCAGGAACCAGTTTGATAAAGGTATTTACAAATGCTGATTATATTCATGATTCTGTAAATGACACAGTTTCCAATATTCTATTGGGAATCCTGCTTACAGCATTAATTTTACTATTTTTCCTGCACGATCTGCGCTCAACTTTAATAGCAGCAATTGCCATGCCGGTATCTTTGATCAGTAGTTTTTTCCTGATGGGTCAAATGGGTTATACCATGAATATCATAACTTTGATGGCGCTATCAACCTCAGTGGGGATACTGGTGACCAATGCGGTAGTTGTGCTTGAGAATATATTCCGTCATAAACACCTGGGAGAGAACAGTCGCGATTCCGCTCAGAAGGGAACATCTGAGATCACTATTGCAGTTATTGCTTCAGCAATGACCAATATAGCGGTATTTTTGCCCCTGGCGAGTCTGCATTCAATAGTGGGCTCAGCAATTAGACCTTTTGCCTTGACCGTGGTTTTTGCTACATTATTTTCATTATTAATATCTTTTACTCTCACTCCGATGCTGGCATCAAAAATTCTGCCGGAAAAACCGAAAAGGAATAAAGTGGGAGAAAGCATTGAGAGGCTTTTTAAAGGCTGGGAAAGTTTTTATGGTAAATCGCTTAAATTAATTCTGGGTAATCGCTGGATTTCCAGTCTGGTGATAGTGATCGCTATTGTACTTTTTTTGATGAGTTTTCAGCTGGCAAAGCAACTGGGTTTTGAATTTGCTCCGAGTTCAGATGTGGGAAGTTTAAGTGTAAGGATGGAATTACCTGCTGGAACTGACCTGGCAACTACTGAGCAAAAAGTGCGGGAAGTGGAAGATATTATTGCCAGTCATACGGAAGTGGAACACATAATGAGTAAGCTGGGAGAGATAGATTTAACAACGCGAGGAACTCATGTGGCAAATCTTGATGTGAAGCTGATCAATATAGATGCGCGGGAATTGTCAACTGTGGAAGTATCTAATCTGCTGATGCAGGAATTATCTGAAGTGAGAAATGCCCGGATCAAAGTAGGAGAACAGACTTCAATGTCCATGGGATCAGATCCAGTGGAATTCAGTTTAACGGGTTTTGACAGCGGAGAAATGCAGAAGCTGAATGAAGAGATTTTAGAAATAATGAAGGATGTGCCGGGATTGACTAATTTTGATACATCTTCTAAAGCAGGAAATCCTCAAGTGAGTTTTATCCCGGACCGTGAGAAAATGGCAGGGTATGGAGTAACGATCAGCGACTTGGCATATGCCCTGAGAAGTGGTATGGAAGGTTTTCTGGCATCATCATATTATAAAGAGAATAATAACGAATATGAGATCAGAGTGAGTTATTCTGATGCGGAGGTGAATACCCCGGAAGAGATTGGCAGGATACCAGTAGTTACTCAGAGAGGAGTGTTCACTTTATCACAATTCTGTGAGATCAGTTTTACGGAGACAGCTTCCCAGGTTCAGCATCTGGATAAGATAAGAGCCATCAAATTCTCTGGGGGAGTGGCAAAAGGTTACAGCTTAAGTGAAATAAATGCTGAGATCAATAAAAGACTTGATAGTCTGAATATACCGGTTGGTTACAATATTGACTGGGGTGGTAATACAAAAATGATGAATGAAAATTTGCGTGATATGGCTTTTGTGATGCTGATCGCCATCATTATGACATATATGCTGCTGGCAGCAATTCTGGAATCATTTTTGCAGCCTTTTATTATTCTGGCGACATTACCTCTGGCAATGATCGGAGTATTCACGGCATTATATATTACCGGAATAACGATCAATATGATCTCCATGCTTTCAATAATTATGCTGGTGGGAATTGTGGTAAATAATGCTATTTTGATAATGGATTACACAAATCAATTGATTCGAGAGAATAAATACAGCAGTCATGATGCCTTAATCGAAGCAGCACCCACAAAATTGAAACCGGTATTGATGACTACCCTGGCGATCATATTAGGCATGATGCCCATGGCATTGGGAATGGGAGCATCAGGCAAGGAATTTCGTCAACCGATGGGGGTAGTATCCATAGGAGGTTTGCTTGCTTCATCGATTTTAACATTGTATGTGATCCCGGCCATATTTTTGCTTACTACCCGGAAGAAGTGATTCACAGGCATTTATCTTGACATGATGTGAGATTATAAATTCTCTTTCCTGAAAACTAGAAATGGATTAATATGGATATTAGATTAAGAATTGAGGAAGTAGAGCAGAGGATAGTAAAAGCTGCTGAACGCTCAGGTAGAAAGCGTAGTGACATCAAGTTATTAGCTGTCACAAAAACGCATGGTCTGGATGTGATCAAAGCTGCTCTATCAGCTGGTATTGAATATATTGGTGAAAACAAAGTTCAGGAAGCAGAAACCAAAATACCACTTCTGAAAGGGCTATATGAAGAATTTCATTATATCGGGCATTTGCAGTCAAATAAGATAAATAAACTTCTGAGTCTGAATCCCGCCTTGATCCACTCCGTTGATAACCTGCATCTGGCAGAGAAATTGAATACTCGTCTGGCTGCTATAAATAGAATTCAGGATATCTTATTACAGGTGAACACTTCTGGCGAAGAAAGCAAATTTGGTGTGACTCCCGAAGCAGCAGCAGAATTAGCAGGAAAGATCCTGGAATATGATAATTTGAATTTAATTGGACTGATGACAATCGGGAGATTTACTGAAGATGAGATGGAATTGCGAGCCAGTTTCAGCTTATTAAGAAGTTTGAAGGAACAGCTTAGTAAAGAATACTCTGAGCTTGAGCTTAAATGGCTTTCAATGGGAATGAGCAATGATTTTGAGATTGCTGTTGATGAGGGAGCAAATCTGCTGCGTCTGGGCACTGTGCTTTTTGGAGCCAGAGCCTGTAGCATAAGGAATTAATATGTCAGATACATTAACCTATATTTTACTTATGATCCTGTCTTATGGTATTGGCTGCTGGTCAACAGCCAGATTAATAGCCAAAACCTTTCGGAGTTTGAATATCTACAAGGTTGGAACTGGTCATCCTGACACGCAGAATATTTATTGCAATGTTGATAAATCACTGGGTATATTTGCCGGGATACTGGATTTCAGTAAGATATATATCTATTTATTTGCACTCAAACTTGTTTTGAATTTATTACCCCATACAATGAAGTTAACCTCAGATATTGCTTTATTATCACTGGGCTTTATGATGCTTATTGGTCATTGCCTGCCAGTGACGCATCACTTTAAAGGTGGACGGGGAGTATTCACATATATGGGATTAGTGATGTTTTTTGCTCCAATTCCCATGCTGATCTCTGGATTGATCGCACTTGTGATCACCTTGCGATTTGAACAGCATAGATTTGTGCAGTATGTGGTAGTAGTATTACCTGCATTTTTGAATCTTATATTTGAAGAAAGTGGAGCTTTTATCAGCATGATGTTTGTGCTGGTGATTCTTATGGGGATAATAAATGTATTTGTTTCCCGAAAGCGCGGAGAGATATAAATCAGGAGGTATTAAGTGAGTGAGATTAAAATTGTAGAGGTAAAAAATGCTAAACAGCGTAAGCAGTTTATCATGTTTTCCTTTAAATTGTATGATAAGAAAGAATTCTGGGTAGCACCTTTGATCATGGATCAAAAGCTGATGTTCAATCCGGAGAAAAGCCCTTATTATGAACATTCTACTGCCCAATTGTTCCTGGCATACAGGGATGATGAGATAGTAGGAAGGATCTCTGCTCACACTAATACACTGCACAATAAAACTCATGAAGATAAAATAGGATTTTTTGGTTTCTATGAAAGCATAGATGATCAGGAAGTTGCTGATGCTTTATTTGATACAGCCTATAAGTGGCTTCAGGAGCGTGGTTTTGACACTATGCGCGGACCTATGAATTTTTCTGTGAATGAGGAAGCGGGATTGCTGGTGGAAGGTTTTCATAGTCCCAGTTTTTTGATGAATGTGTGGAATAAGGAATATTATCAGAAACTATTTGAGGATTGGGGACTTGTTAAAACAATGGATCTATATGCCTATCGCATTAAAATTGAGCCATTATCTGAACGGGTAAAAAGAATTGCAGCCATGGCACAAAAACGTTATGGCTTTGAAATTAAGACGTTGCCGATGAAAGATAAAAAGAAGCAGCGTGAATTTCTGGAAAAGGTATTTCAGGTATATCGTGATGCCTGGAGTGATAATTGGGGTTATGTTCCCATGACCGAAAGAGAATTCCAGCATACAGTGGATACGCTGATTCAATTTGCACTGCCGGAATTTGTGTATATTGCAGAAAAAGGTGATGAAGTGATGGGTACATTTGTGTGTTTGCCTGATTATAATGAGGTACTCAAAAAATTAAATGGCAGGCTCTTACCATTTGGCATAATCAAGTTGCTATATTGGCGTAACAAGATTACGGGATTGCGTGTTCCAATCATGGGAGTATCAGAGAAATACCGTAATAAAGGTGTGGATCTGGCATTTTATGCAAAATCCTTTGAGACTGCTATGAATCACAAACGAACCTGGCTCACAGGAGAATTTTCCTGGATACTGGAGAATAATCTGATGATGAACCGTATGTCAGAACTGCTGGGTGGTAAAATAGATAAAGTATATCGCGTATATGATAGACTGATCGAGAAGAAGTAGGAGAGAAGAGGTTTGAAGAAAAGAAATTTACTTCAGGCAATAGATATCCTTGTGATTATTTATTGTCTGATAAATATAGCTTATATTGTTTTGGGCATCCTGCTGCATGGTGTGGCTAGTGAGCGAATGCACGAGCCCTTGAAGCATCTATCAATTTTCTGTGGGATAATTATCTTCGTTCTGGTTATTAGTAGAATTTATTATAAATTCCCTAATAAATTTTGGAGACTGGTGCGAGATTGGTATGTGCTGCTGCTTTTTTTATATTTCTTTGAAGCTACTTCTGCTCTGAATAAAATAGTATTTCCGGACTTTGTTGATCTCTTTTTTCAGAAAATAGATCAGGCAATTTTTGGTTATCAGCCTGCCAGTGAATGGGAAGGGATGCTGGATGGTTATCTTATCAATGAAATTCTGCATTTCGCTTATTTTTGTTATTACCTTATGGGCATCTTTTATCTGGCAGTTTATATCAAAAGCAGGGAATTGTTTAGAAGATATGCCTTCATTCTGACCTTTGTTTTCTTTGTCTGCTATCTTATCTTTAACCTGCTGCCAGTTGTTGGCGGCAGATTTCTGCCAGGGATGATGGAAATCACACAAACCTATCAATATGGACCTTTTACTCATATAATGGCTTATATTTATAACAATACTCCGCATCTGGGAGGGGCATTTCCTTCATCGCATGTGGCAGTTGCTGTTACCGTAAATATCAGTGCTTTCAAATATAATAAGACTACTGGATGGGTGATCCTTCCTATTGTATTTTTACTTACTATTGCTACTGTCTATTGCCATTATCATTATTTTATCGATACAATCCTTGGTGTTATCTTTGGAATAAGTTTCTATTTCCTGGGTAATGCATTATACCGTAACCGAGCAGCTTTGGAGAGCCATGTTTAATCTAACTTTTCTGAATTCATCAGCGTTATTTTTAACTTTGATGACCCTGATCCCGCTCTTGATCTATCTTTTTGCCAAAAAGAGACCTCCCCGAATAATATTCAGTTCTATTCGCTTCATCCAGCTTAGTCAGAAAAGACAAAAGAAAAAAGTTAATCTTAAGAATATTCTCCTATTGATCATCAGGATGCTGATAATCCTACTCACTGCCCTGGCAATTTCCCGGCCAGCGGTGAAACTTGAGAACCTTAAGGGCAATCAGAACCATCCAGCCACAGCTGTTGCCATTATCATTGATAATTCCTATAGTATGGATTATGTAGTGGATACCCAGACTGAGCTTGATAAGGGTTTGCAGATAGCCGAGAATATCGGGGAAATGCTCTCAGAAAATGATATCAGTATATTATTTACTATGGATCGCAGCTGGAACGAACAAAATGCTGGTTTGAATTATGGAGAATTCTCCCTGGAACTTCTGCATTCAATTAAAATTGTTCCTGCAGTAGAAGATTTATCAGAAATATTAGACCAGGTTGAGTCACAGCTGAAGGAAAGCCAGATAGCAAATCGTGAGATATATTTCATCACAGATATGCAGAAAGCGGATTTTCCAACTGACCTGGAGACAAACTTATTTGTGATACCAACATCAGAGATGGAGGATCGGCGTAATCTTAGTATTGAAAATGCCTTTATGAGCAGTAATTTTATTGAAAGGGGTATGGAAAGACAAATCGAATATCAAGTAGTGAATAATAGTGACAATGCTATTGATGACGTGATCTGCTCTCTGACTCTGGATGGTACTACGGTGGCAGAGAAAGTAACTGATCTGCAACCGAATGAGAAACAGCAGAACAGCTTTTTGATTTCCCTGGAACGTCCTGGTTGGCATAATGGTTATGTGAGTGTGCGTGATGAAAGGCTGCTTTATGATAATCGCTATAATTTTGCATTTTATTATAATCACCAGCCTAAAGTTGGAATAATCACCAGTGAAAAGACGCTTCCAATACCTCTGCAAACTATTTTGAGTATTTATTCGGGCAATCCTGATAATATTAAACTTATTAATGATAATATCAGTCTGGAGAATTTAAAAGGGTATGACAATCTCATAGTTTGGAAATATGAGGGTTGGAATGGACAACTGGAATTTGTGCTCAGTAATTTGAACCAGCAGGGGCAAAATATCTTGTTTCTGGTGGATATGGATATATCAGAATCTGCCAGGGAATATCTTGAAGATGAAATTAAACTTAAATTTAAAAACATTCAGCAGCAGGAAACTCAAGTGAAACTCACTCAGGTAAATCGGTTCCATCCTGTTGCAGTGCGTATTGATCCTGATCGACCAGCTGCAATCAGGGGCTTATGGCTGGTGGATACTGATGCCAGTATAATCCTGGAAGCAGAAGGAAATCCTCTGGTTGTGGAAGCAGCAGGTAATCTGCTTTGGTTATTTGATATCAATGATCTACGCTCTTCATTTCTGGTAGATGCTAATTTCCCCATTCTGGCAAATAATTCGTTAATGTACACTGCCTCATCTGGACTAGGTAAAAGACAATTTAAAGCTGGAATGCTGTATCAACCTCAATCGGAACCGGTTATATATCCAGATGGAAGTATCATAGAAACGGGCGGTAGAAAAATTCTTTTCAATCAACCTGGATTATATCAGGAAGGTGAGGAGAGAATACCAATAGCAGTTAATCTGGATTACAAAGAAAGCAGATTTGAGGCAATACAAATCCCCTCAAATCCAAGAATTACCTTATGTGATACAAACTGGCAGGACACTATCTTCCAGGCACGTTACGGCTTTGAACTCTGGAAATACCTGCTCCTGCTTGTACTGATATTATTCGCAATTGAAATTATTATCATAAAATCTGAAGAAAGAAAAGCCTGATAAGAATTTATTATTCTACAAGCTCCAGTTCTTTTAGGAGTTCCACTAAATGCTCTTCCAGTTCTAGTTCATCACCGGGTTTGTAGCCTGTATGACGGTAGTGTATTTCACCATCGGGAGCAATTATGAAGGTTTCCGGGATAGCATCAACTTCTAATAATCGTTGCACTTCGTTGCGGCTGTCCATCAAAATCGTGAAGCTATAGCCTTTTTTTGCAATATAATCTTTGGCTTTTTGCATTGTTCTGCGTCCATCAGTAGTGATTGCCAACACTTCCACGTTATCATATTTTGTGTGTAATGAGTCAAGATGCGGTAATTCCAGGCGGCAGGGACCGCACCAGGTAGCCCAGAAATCTACGATCACTACAGTACTGTCATTCAAAGTGCCATAGAGGCTTATTTCATTACCTTCAGCATTTTCAAGACTGAAATCAGGGATTTTCTCTGCCCAGGCAACTAAAGTAAATAGAACTATTATAGCAGTGAATATTATTCTTTTCATATATACTCCAATTATCTAAATTCTAATTTTTCTGCGGTACTTCATCAGTAATAGAAGCATATTTGCGGATAGCAAAGCACTTCTTTTGCACGCAATTCATACAGCGGATGCATTCCGGTGAGCGGTAATCCTTCCGGGGATCAAGACCCATTGGACAATCTCTTACGCAAAGATTGCAATTATAGCAATGCTCCTCAATGAAGGTAAGTTTCAATAGACTGAATCTATTGAATAGTCCCAGAAATCCTCCCAGAGGACAAATCGTTGTGCAGAAAGGCCTTCTTGTGAAAACTGCTGAAGTGAGAAAGATAAATAGCAGGGCTATTTTCCACCAGTAAAGAGTACCCACCAGTTCTTTTAAATCATCATTCATCAACACATGAGGAATTCCGGCTCCCAATGTTCCTGCAGGGCATATCAATCTGCAGAACCAGGTTTCACGCTGGGCAAAATCCTGTTCATCTTCCGGCAATTGAGAAACGAGTATCATTTTTGATTTTCCAGTTTCGGCTGAATGCACATTTGCCACAAATAAGGGCATGATAACCACAAAAACCAGCAGAATAATATATTTAATATATCTTGTCCATTTGGGTATTTTAAATTTTGGAGATGGGATCAGATGAAGCAATTCCTGTACAAACCCAAATGGGCACAACCAGCCACAAGTCCAGCGTCCGATCAGACCACCAACCAATAGTAATAAGCCGAAGGTGACAAATGAGAAGAACCCAATTACCAGAAAATGCTGAAAAGTACCTACCGGGCAGGCATAGAGCGTTGTGGGGACAGAATAGCAATTGAGTACGGGAATTGGCAAATTCATCAGAAATTCACGTACCTGAGGATAATACTTCACATAAAAATGTCCATCAATAACAAAAATCGCCATGATCAAGACGAAAAGGCGACTCCAGTTATGCGCATAAAAACTGAATTTGTGTTTCACAGGTTAACCTAACCTATCCCTATGCAGGACAGTCAGAGAGTGAGGGCATTACCGGCAATTTCATAGAATTCCTCCATGCCGATGCCCACAAAGATGAATATTAATCCGATAATAATACTAATACCCAGCAAAACAGGTTTTAAAAAAATAAAGGCTGGTTTTTTCATCCGCACCCTTTTTCTTCTTATTCGTCGCATGGATGCATGCATCCACCGCAACCTTTGACATCCTGATCTTTAAAATCCAGCTCAAATTCTATCTCTTCAGGCGGTTTGCAATAGGTAGCAAAGCACATCTGGTAGCCTACAAAGACTTTGAGTGTACAAGCTTTTCCTTTTAACTCATCGCTGACAGTAAAAGGTCTTTTTAAGATCACTTCGTCTTCATAATTGAGTAGTCCCAGTTCATCAAGATGTCCACCTTCGGGCCAGATTGTTTCGCCAAATTTTAATCCAGGAATAGAATCTGCCTCTACATAGACAAAATCTTCCTGTTTGGTCATGTGCATGTCCTTGGGAATAATTATCTTAGCCATCAATGTATCTCCACTGATATACACCGATGCCAGTTTTTCTGCGTCCTCAGCCATGAGCATACTAATGCTCAGCAATATTACTACGAGTATAGCTGTTTTCAATTAAAGCCTCCAGTTAAATATGGCTGAGAGGGCAGGAATCGAACCTGCCGCAGACAGTTTTAGCTGCCTGTTACTGGTTTTGAAGACCAGTTGAGACACCAGTCCCGTCCTCTCTGCGTCCCTTTTCCTTAATACCAGTCATTTTGGCAAGTCATTTTATTGACTGGTCAAGTGAAAAATAGTTGCTTGACAAGAGATAAGATAATTATATGCCTTATAGGTTTATAGGGCATATAATATTTAAGAAAGGCTCCTAAAACCTGGTGAAGATATCCAATCTTATCCCTTTAAAAGGAGATTGGAAATTGCAGACTCCGTTACGGCAGACTTTTCCACCTTTCTCACTCCCTGCAAATAGACGGATTTCCGTATGTTCCCAGACAGGAGCAAGGAGTTCCACGCCAAGTTTGCCTTCTGATTTTGTGATTTCCTGATCGTCATGATATTTCAAAGAACTCAGCACTGACAGTGAATAATTTTTATATACTCCAAAATCCACCTGGAATAAAGGCTCACTATAATCCTCTTCATTGCCATAATTATCATAGCTTTGGTGCTTCCATTCCACTCTCACCAGCACCGGCTTTTCTGCCACCATAAAATCAGCTTCCACGCGGGGAGAAATTTCCTTATCCCATTTATATTCTTCTGCACTATTATCCAGCCGTTCAATCTGCTTATATTCTATATTAAGACCCCAATTAGCGAATTCATGCTTATAATTGCCATAGAAATCCGACTGATTCACATCATCATCTGGTGCCCAGCCCTCTGAATAATTAAGTTCCAGCTGGCTCTTTTCATTTGGTTTCCAGGAGATAATGCCCTGAACGCCTTCTTCATCATATCCGGGTAGACTCCATTGTCCGTATTCTGCTACGGGTTCTTCACAATAATTCACAGTAGGCAGTTCTGCCAGTCTCTCATCAAAGTTCTCATAATCCTTATAGGCAGCCGTAATGCGGAATTTTCCCAAATAGAGGTTCATGTTTCCATAAAGAGCAGAACCATCCAGGTCTTCCACAATGTCCCAGTATTTCTTACTGGCAGCATATTCAGCACTGAGTTCAATGATACTGGTATTGATCTGCAGGCGACCATCAAAAACATCTCGGCGATTAAATTCAGATTCAGGACCATTTACGTAAGCCCGATAACTCAAAGCGCTGCCACCCACAGTTACAGGTTTCCAGAAATTATAAGAGAAATCTGCTCCGTTGACAATGTCTTCATATTCGAAATATTCTTCATTCGGCAGTGAACCATAAATACCCTGCAGCATGAAATTATCATATTTCAATCGCACCTGTACACCATCCAGACGCTCATCGTCATTCATATCAGTATTATTATAAGCATGAATTACCATGCCACTGCCAAAAACAGTCTCATAATTACCAGCTCTGATATATAGATTATCACCATTATATTCTCCAAACCGTTCAACCCATTCATGCTTGATATTTGCATTATCAAGATACTCATCAGGGGCAAACCTGTTATATTTCGGCAGTTCACCATTATAGGTCATGCCAAACCGGAACTTATTATAATTTGCTGTTAATGAGAATTCATTATCAATATAATGCTGCAAAGAATCTTCAGCTGAACGATACACATAAGCAAGTTTATTCATGCCGCTGATATAAAAGTTACCCGCAGTAGTGCCCTGGGCCTCAGGTTTGGTTTCAGGTTTTGTATTCAACCATTTGATTATATTCTCTTCTATTTCCACTTCATCACCACGCTTATAGCCATCATGGGTATATACTATATTCATTCCGGGAGCAACTAGTATGGTCCGGGGAGGATTCACTACATTATAAAGCTTCAGAGTTACCTGTTCCGGATCATATAAATTAGTAAAAACATAGCCATTGGATTTTATGTATGCCTGAGCCTGTGACTGATGCCGTGGCTTATCAATATTGATTGCCAGCACCACCAGATCATCACCATATTTTTCCTGAAAATTGCTTAAGTGAGGTAATGCTTTCTTGCAGGGTGCACACCATGATGCCCAAAAATCAATCAATACCAGTTTATCATTCACATCAGAAAGTTTTACCAGGTTGCCATCTGCATCCTGCAATTGGAAATCACCTGCTTTTTGAAGCTTTTCCGATGCATTCAATATTGCCAGACTAAATATTATCAGGATAATAATAATTCTTTTCATGATCATTCTCCTCCCATCTTTTTGATGACATTATAGATATGAGCTCCATTTGCACTGGCATTAGCTACTCTGTCCTGCAGCCAGACGACCAGGCTAAATTTTGCGGGAAGCGCTGTTCCACTGGCTACAGAAATTTCTGCTATGCTTGAAGTCTCATTATAATCTAATTCTGCTCCACCAATTACCCGATTTGCAAAATATACTGATGATGATATATAATGCAGGTCAGGTTCTTCTTCCAGGATCACTGCCCGTAATTGCAGGTTTTCACCACTCAATTCACCTAATTCCTCCCAGCTCAGTGTTCCAGTTACTGTATCACCAGATATTGCCAGCTCCAGGCCGGTAAATCTGAATATCAGTGGCTCTGCCAAAGCCTGCTCATAACGACTCTGATAGGCAGCCAGGGAGGCTATCAGAGCTCCTATGATCGTATACTCACCCTGGACGATTGAAGTGGGCTGTGAGCCTGCATTATAATACAGGGCTTCGGGTATAAATAGTCCAGCGGGATCTTCATCATAAATATATTCCAGGGCTACTATCTGTTCACCCAGCTCATTATGCATTTCTTCCAGTAATGAGGCTACGAGAGGGCAATTTCCGCAAGTTGTGGAGGTAAAATACTGCACCATTACAACAGGTAATTCAGGATCAAGGGGAGGAGGAGCTACCTGATTACCATAAAAAATATAACTTCCCTCGCTCATGATTAAATAGTCTTCCTTCTCGGTTATCAAAAAGCTTTCTCTTCCCAGACTACCTTTCAATTCATATTCTATCCGGTTTGTTTTCCAGTATTCAATGATCTCAGCATGAAGAGTTAAACTATCTCCATATTCCTCAAAATATGATAAATACTCAAGCTGAATGTCAAATTTGGTGCTAAGGTCATTCATATAATCATCGCCATACCAGTTCATGATACCTGATAAATCTTCTGCACTGGCTGTGGAAAGACTGCTATCGAATTCCATGAAACTCTCCTCCAGATTCGCATCACTATATACATCATGCTCAAATCGGTCACACGCAGAGATAAATAGAGAAATCACTATTATCAGCATTATTGCTCTTTTCATACTTCTTCTCCATAATATTTTATTAAAGCTAACCAAATTATAAACTCACCTTTCATGTCAAATCTAAAATCTTTTATTTTCTCTCAAACCACTGCATTCCACCTTCTCAATAATGGACTTTATGGACATAATAGACAGGATGGACGAAGGTGTCTAATATTGTCCATACAGTCTATTGAGTCCATGCTGTACATAAATAACATTAGGCAATAAAAAGATATTTTAATTGACAATAGACTATAATAACCTACTTTTGTCCTCGCCTTAGGTAAAGGAGGTAGGTTAAGATGAAAATAATGACTTTAAAAGCAGCAGCGGCATATTTGAATATGAATGCAGAAGTCTTGCGCCGGCAGGTGCAGAAAGGAGAAATTCCAGGTCGTAAACTGGGAAAAGGTTCACGTTCACCCTGGCGTTTTATTCAGGAAGAACTTGATGAATATATTCAGGGTAATAATGTTCAGGAGCAAGCAGAGCCAGAAGTTCAATCCGTACTTGATAAGTTGATTAGAGATTATAAAAAGGCAAACAATGAAGATGATGAGGTAATTGCCTTGAATCGACTCGGCAGGCTTAAGAAAGCTGGAGCCGTCCCATTTCTTTGTGAGATATTATTAAACGCCAGTAGCACGAGCAACCAGATATTCTGGTCTATTCGGGCAATGATAGAGATATTAGGCAAAGAGGCGAGTCATTATCTTGGTATTTTCCGTGAAGATAAAGATGAATGGATACAGGTGGAGGTATCAATATATTATGCCTTGGAGTTTGGTGATGAACAGGCAATTGAGATACTAGAGCAACAATATGAGAAAACGGGTAATTTTATAGTTTTGCAGGGTCTTTTACAGGTGAAAACTAAAAAATATCTGCAGGAACTTCGGACGATGTTCAAAAGTGAGGTAGTCCATACACGTCTTAAAGCTATCGGTGCTTTAAGGGATATTAGTTATCCACAGGAAGAGCAGGACCTGGCGAAACTGGTTTTGGATAGTGATATTTACGTGCAAAATGAGGCTTTGAAGCTGGCAATCAAACGTAAACATCGCAGCCTGATACCTCAATTACAGCTGATAATTGCCGGAAATTATCCAGAAAGCATCAAGAGAATGGCAGCCGGAGCGCTGGCTGAAGCGTTTGATGAGGCGTGAGAAGTGAGTCGTTAATCGTGAGTCGTGAGTCGTGAATCGTGAGACGAAGAGAATTAAATAAAGCCCGGGTTAGTCCGGGCTTTATATTTTACAATTTATTCCATGGATCAATAATATCTTTCAACGAGTTTGATATTCATTTTTTCCAGTTCAGTAAGCACAGGAAGATAAATATTTCTATCGATGGGACGGAGTACACCTCTGGAAGTGATATTGCCATCCAGGATCATTTTCACGGCAATTGCAGCAGGTAAAGAAACAGTGCGAGCCATGGAAGTATCTCCATTGGGAATTCCATAATCGATCATAGTAGATGTTATCCTCTGCTTTCTGCCATTAAAATCAGCAATGAATTCGTGGTGCATAAGCAGCAGGTCAAGTTCACCTGATTCATAATTCATCTTCTCCAGCATGATAGCTGTGAGAACGTCAATTGCTGCACCTTTCTCACAAGGTACTTTATAATCTTCAGCAAAGAAACCAAGCCACTCAAATTTCTTGAGAACAGTGCTGGCAGAATTAAGATTGAGCTTTTGAGCAATAGCGCATTTCAGGCAGCTGTCTTTTTCCAGACCAAGCATGTGGGATTTGATGAACTGGGGTACTGACATGTTAATAGTGTCATGGACTTCACCATTTTTATCGAAGAAACCAAGCTGAGCCAGAGAATACCAGGTTTCGCAATGACTGATATTTCTGAAAGTTCCGCGATAAATGGTTTTGATACCTTGAAGACCGTAGGTTTCGATATAACTGAGAGAATCACGATTGGGATAGGCTTCAAAAGTGCCCATACCAGGAATATCAACCAGCCAGTAATGACTGAACAGATCTTTACCGGGAACTTTGATAACTTCACCATCGCGCAAATATTGAGCATTATTTCCTGCAGCAATTAGTACGCCTTTGGGAGCCCAGGAGAATTTGTAGCCCAGGGGATTAGTATTATGCTGAGGAGCAGGGAGGCCGCCGCAATAGCTCATAAAACTGGTAATTTTGCCACCTTTATCCTTAACTTCATCAAATATCTTCATGGCACTCATGTGGTCAATACCGGGATCTACGCCAATTTCATTGAGGATTGTTATACCTGCTTGAATTGCTTGATCATGCAATTCTGCCATAGCGGGGCTTACGTAAGATGCTGTTACCATATTCTTTTTATGATTGATGCATTGACGGGCAACGAAGGGGTGCATAGTAGCCGGCAGCAAGCTAACGCTGAGATCATGACCGGCAACCAGATCACTCATCAGTTCTTCATTATCAGCATCCACCAGAACAGCATTAACATTGGGATGTAAACTGGCAAGCGCTTCTGCTTTATCCAGACAACAATCACCAATTGTTACTTCAATACCATTACCAGCCAGATAATCCACCATAGGTTTTGAAACCAGACCAGCACCAAAAATCATGACTTTATGAGCCATAATGCCTCCATACTATTCTTTTTTACGGGCAGATTTGGTATCTGGAGCACATAAGTCAAATAATTTATGAATATTTAATGAAAGGAGCAGATCAGGATTGATTTATAAGTCCTATAGATCCTATGGGTCCTATAGGACTTATAATATCTGAGAGTGATAGCCTCAGGTTAGTCGGGCTGTGTATTTCGTAAGAACAGCGATCTCTTTATCAGCAATGATGCCCAGAGTGTCGTTGATAGTATATTTTACCGGGGCACTGAGGATGTCATTATCACCAGTGAGAAAAGACCAGCGTTTGCCGATTATTTCACAGAAATAACTGCGAACCTGCTGGTCTTTATATATTTCTTCTACAATCTTATTTAAGATATTTATATCAGGCATGATAAACCTATAAGTAAACGTCGCGTTCACCATTTACTATGTCGTTATATTCCTTGCGGAATGAGTTCATGAGATCTTTATTCTTCTGGAAGAAGGGGTATGTTTCGATGTCAGCGAGTTCTTTCTGGATAATTTTTTCACCAATCACTTTTGTTTCTGGAGAAGCATAATCATCCAGAAATTCCCGATAGGTGAGTACGGCATTTAATTTACAGAACTTGCCTTCCACGCAATGCTTGAGCAAGCCCATGATCTTATCCCCTGTGCGTCCGCATCGGTAACCTGCTGTACAGAAACTTGTGATCATGCCCATTTCTGCCAGTTCGCGTACTACTTCATCAAGACTGCGGGTGTCACCCAGCATAAATTGTTGTTCATCTTCTAATTGTGATGATTCCATATAGCCATCAAGTTTTTTGAGAGCATCAGTGTATCCGCCAATTCCGATCTTGGTGGAAGCATCAGTTTGCGTGCAACCGCGCAGAATTGCCTGTTTGCGTATCTCTGCCCGTTCACGTGCTGTTACTATCATTCCTGTATATGGAACTGAAAGCCTCAGTACAGTTACAAGTTTAAGGAAATTTTCATCTTTAACCAGGTATTTTGAATTTGTAGTAAGAGGAGAGCCGGAGGCGGGGGTGAGGCGTGGGAAAGATATCGTGTGAGGACCAATTCCGAATTGTCTTTCAAGATCCATAGTATGGTGAAGCAATCCCATCACTTCAAAACGCCAGTCATAAAGTCCAAATAGAGCACCCACTGCAACGTCATCAATTCCTGCATCCATGGCACGATGCAAAGCATATAAGCGCCAACGGTAATTACCTTTGAGCGTATTTGCGGGGTGAACCGCAGAGTAAGTATCTTTGTGATAGGTTTCCTGAAATACCTGGTAGGTGCCTATTCCTGCTTCCCAGAGCTTTTTAAGGTCGTTGATACTCATGGGTGCAGCATTAATATTCACTCTTCTGATATTTCCCCAGCCAGTTCGGGCTTTTTTGCGGGTGTCATATGCTGTTTTGATGGAATCAACCATGTAATCTGCATCAGAAGCCGGATGTTCACCATAGACAAGGATCATTCTTTTGTGTCCTTCGTCGATAACTGCTTCAGTTTCTTTTCGCACTTCGTTCATTGTAAGGATTTTTCTTTTCTCCTGGGAATTTTCACACTTGAAACCGCAATAGGCACAATTATTCACACAAAGATTGGCACAATATAGCGGGGCAAAAAAGACGATGCGGTTGTCATAGACCTTGCGTTTGATCTCCAGGGCTGCTTCATCCATCTCTGCCCAGAGTTCAGGATCACTTACGTGCAGTAAAGCAGCAGTTTCACTGGGATCTAGTCGCTGAACTTCTTTGGATTTTGCAATAATATCTCTCACTTGAGCAACGTCTGAGGTTTGGTTAGATTGCAATTCATCAAATATCTTTTGCGTATCAATAAAATCTTTTCCATCAACAAGATACTTGTCGATTTCTTCCTGTTTGATGACTTGCTGTTTCCAGTCAGCGGGATTTAATTTACTCATTTTATATCTCCATTATTAAATTTTCAAAGTATTAGCTTTCACATTCACATCAGGTAATTGTCCAAGTTTTCCAGTGAGAGCACCCAGATCATCAGTAGTCATTTTCAAGATCAAAAAGATCACAGCCACATTTTTATCCGGGATGGGATAGCCAAGACGAGCCTGAACATAAGGTGCAAAATCATGCAATAGAGAACTTACCTTGTTAAATGCGGTTTGACGATCATAAATTGTAATTGAAACTGAATGGAATCTAAGTTCCATTGATCCTCCTTCCTGTCATCTGAGGAAAGAGGAAGAATTCTGGCTTAGTGGCTGAAACAGCAGATCAATGTCCCCGGTAATCACCGAACTTCCAAAATATTTTTTACCTCTTACCCTTGACGTCAGAATATATTTTTATTCCTGTTTCTCAGGTCTGAAAGTCAAGCTATGGAGGGTTGTTTGCAGGTCAATTACTTTTTTAGCTATATTATATTTCGATCATAAAATCTCTGCGGAAATCCCGCTGTTCTCCATTATCTACATAGCCCAGCGGGTTGCGGACTACAATTGTATTTCCAATTTTGGTTTCATTAAAATCATGTGAGTGACCGCATACCCAGTATTTGATCTGAGGATTGGCTATGATCAGATAGTTAAGGTCAGTAACAAAGGCACTATTGAGTTTGTCTTCCTTATATCTTTCATCTATGCAATCATAACTGGGCAGGTGATGGGTCATAATAATAATACTGCCATCAAAAGGTTTCTGCAATTCATCCTTAATAAATTTAAGTGACAGCTTATGATATCTATTTGTATCTTTTACAGTTATGAGATATTTATCTTTATAGATATCAGAATACGAGATCAGTCTGTAATCATTCAATCCCTGGCTGATAATTGCTTTACTCACTTCAGGAACATAACTCCATAAAGTAGTAACAATGAATTTCACATTATCAATTACATAAGTGCGGTTATTGAGTTTTACATGATTTTCTGCAATCTGGCTCTGGTATACTGGATAGGCATAATTAATGATGCCCTGGTAAAATTCGTGATTACCCATTGTAGAGATAACAAAATCAAAATCTTTGGAGATTTTATCATAAAAACTCCTGGCCCTCTTCTTAATTTTATCGCAGATAATGTCCCCAGCCAGCAGTAATACATCTCCCTTAGCGATTAAAGGATTGTCACTCAGCCACTCTCGATTACTAAAAAACTCAAGATGCAGATCAGATGCTATCTGGATTTTCATTATTCCCCCTCGGAAACAAGTTCAATCATACAATCTCCATTTAAGGTTAATGTCAAGTAGATATTTCCATAAACTAGCATCCCCCCGAAATTAATTTTATAATAGATTACCGAAAGTAGCAAGATGACCACTCTTATTAACCCCCAAATTTATTTGGGGGAATTTAGATGTACGAAGGATGGGAAGTCACTTCAGTGACTTCTTTATTAATGCAGTTAGTTATAAATAAATTGTACTTGCTTACAATGTAATTATCTGAAGTGGCTGAAGCCACTCAACTCTTATTTATTTTCTTTTCACCAGATTGAAATCTGGTGTTAATTAGAGTGGAAAAATATTACTAATAAAGCATATCTAACTCTCTATATTTTATTGTGATATCTACAATAAAATTTAGAAAACCAGGGGGATGCCAGGATATTTCCATAAATAAAAAAAACCGCCACAAATGTGACGGTAAATTTATGGTGGGCCCAAGAGGAGTCGAATGAGCCAAAGGCTCACTAGCTTTACCAGCTAGCCTGAGGTTTACTAGCCTAAGGCTAGCTAGTAAACCTATGGCTGGCTCTGACCGTCTTCATATTTATCTAACCATGCCCTGCCAGCTCCACTTTTGAGAAACATCTCATGATCTCTGGCAGATTTATAATCGGGGTATTCTCTTGTATAGATCACTTTAAATTCACCAATCATCTGACTGTCTTTTGATGTTTTTCGTTTATGTTCAAGTAGTCGTCTATCAAGATTATTAGTGATTCCAACATACCTTTTAATGCCTTTCAATACATAAACTATTACCATAATATCAACCTGTATAATAAAAAACCGCCACAAATGTGACGGTAAATTTATTGGTGGGCCCAAGAGGAGTCGAACCTCTGACCGTCCGGTTATGAGCCGGAAGCTCTACCAACTGAGCTATAGGCCCCCTAATTTAATAAGGTAAGTGTAAGAAATTTATTTCAGAGTTTTATTGTCAAGCCGATTTCTTACTTAACATTAAAATTATCGATAAATTTCTGTAAAATGCTGGCACGGGTGGGATGACGCAATTTCCGTAGGGCCTTGTCCTCAATCTGTCTAATTCGTTCTCTGGTTACGTTAAATATATTACCCACCTCTTCCAGGGTGCGGTGATAACCGTCATCTATACCGAAACGAAGCCGGATTACACGCTCTTCCCGTGAAGTGAGACTCTTCAAAATATCATCTACCTGCTTCTTCAATAGTGTACGTTCAGCCATTCGCTCAGGAGAAATTGTACCCTTATCTTCAATGAAATCACCCAGTAAACTGTCATCATCATCATGCCCAATCGGTTTATCTAATGATACTGGTTCTTTGGTGATAGCCTGGATACTTTTAACTTTTTCCACAGTAAGTTCAAGTTCCTCAGCAATTTCCTCTGGATATGGCTCTCTTCCCAGCTTCTGTAATAATTTTCTACTGGCTCTCTTCACCTTGTTAATAGATTCGATCATGTGAACAGGGATTCTGATGGTTCTTGCCTGATCTGCTATTGCACGGGTGATTGCCTGCCTGATCCACCAGGTGGCGTAAGTAGAAAATTTGAAACCCTTACGGTAATCATATTTTTCCACTGCTCTCATTAAGCCCGTATTACCTTCCTGAATAAGGTCCAGAAAATCAAGACCGCGGTTATTATAGCGTTTGGCAATGGAAACCACGAGCCGTACATTAGCTTCGATCATTTCATTTTTTGCCCGTTCTTTCAGCTTTTCACCACGTTCGATTTCCCGCAGGAGATCTATCATTTCCTGGGCAGTCATCCTGGTTTCCAGTTCCACGCGTCTGATCTTACGTCTGGCATTTTTGATCTTGCGCAGTGTCTCGATAAATACTTCCGGGTCTATGCCTGTTTCCACCCGAACTTCTTCATAGTCTTCATCGCTCTTACCAGCTTTTCTGCCAAAGGTGCAGATCTCATCAATATTGAATTTCCTGATCCTGCTTAGATTTTTAATGATCTTCTCAGAATCCTTTATTCTATCAACGAGGCTTTTGATGCGATAAACCATGCGCTTGAGCAGTTTTTCATTATAAACCAGCCGATTGAATATCTCGATGACCACCTTGCGCATTTCATCAATTTCTTCTTGGTGTGATAATATTCCATTTTCATCAATTTCGCTATTATCAAGCAATTCACCTATCTCTTCGAATTTCGCTTCAGATTCTGCTATCACTTCTTTAAAAGAAGTCATCAACCGCTCTTCCTGAGCTTTATCCATCCAGCTTCCATATTCGATCTTAAAAATATGATCAAGACGTACTCGTTTTTCCTGATATCTGTGATAAAAATTCTCCATTTCGCGTAAAGTGCTGCCTGACATAAATACATATTTATTGATATACTTTTGACCGGATTCAATCTTTTTAGCGATTCGCACTTCACCTTCGCGATCAAGCAAAGGTACACGACCCATTTCACCCAGATACATTCGCACAGGATCATCATAATATCTCTTATTTTTGAATTTCCTGGTCGGCTTCTTATTCGCCGATGTATGTTTTCTGGTTATCCGCTTTTGAGTCTCGTCAATTATCTCGATTCCGGTATCGGTTAGATCATTGATCAAATCCGCTATCTTCTCAAGATAAATCGGATCGTCGGGCAGATTCTCATTAATTTGTTTAAAAGTTATTAAATTATTATTACTCTTTGCCAAATCCTTGAGTTTCTGGACGCATTCATTATAACTCTGCATCTACGCTCCTTAATATAATAATTTCTGGGCTCCCCGCGGGTCTAATTCCCGCACCTTCTTCTTTAAATCCTCATATTTCTCAAATAATTCTGACTGCAAGCCCTGTGCCTGAATATCTTTTTCCATTGCAGCTAAATCCTGCCGATATTTGCGTAATTTCACATCTCGCACTACTTTCTCTATTTCTACCTGAGGTGTTTTCATCAGCATAATCTCGGACATACGTGCCCAAACTTCAGGTGTTACTACCATCTGGTAGGACGATACCTGATTAAGTTTATCTTTTTGCTCTATCAGCACCTCAAATATCTCTCTATATTCTGCTTCCAGAAACCAGGAAGCATCGATCTCTTCAGTTATCTTATCACACAATTCCCGCTCTTCCATCATCAATTTTAATAACAACCTTTCTTCGGGATATTTATTATTATTTAGATAATCTAACGTAACATTTGAATCTTGAAAAATTATTTTATTTTTGGAACGTGAAATTATTGCCGGATAGCTGATTTCAAATGTCTCTGATACACCTTTTAAAAACAGGCTACGATCCATGTCTCCCGCAATATCACGGGCTACATCGATCAGGTAGTTCACTTTTTTATTAGTGCTCAAACCCAATGTTTTTTCTACCTTAAAATATTCAGGTAACGTCAGTGCATTATCAATCAATTTCTGCAAAGCCTCTTTTCCATTATTTAGCAGATAACTATCAGGATCTTCTCCATCCGGCAGAGCCACAATTTTGCATTGGAAGCCGTGTCTTGTAACTTCTGCTGCACCTTTGAGTGCTGCCCGAATTCCTGCTTCATCTCCATCATAAATAATATAAACATTTTGTGTGTATCTGCCAAGTAAAGAAATTTGAGCCGAGGTGAGTGCTGTCCCCAAAGATGCCACAGTATTAATAAAACCCTGCTCATAAAGCCGCAGCATATCGAGATAACCTTCACTTACCAGCACATAATCCCGCTTACTGATATCATATTTAGTAACATTTAAACCGAATAATTCTCTCCCTTTTGTATATATGACAGTAGTGGGAGAATTAATATATTTACCACCGGGCTGAGATTCATCCATTTTCCTGCCGCCAAAAGCGACTACTTTTCCACTGCTGGAATGGATAGGGATCATTATTCTATCACGGAACAGATCATAAATACCCCTTTCATTGCTGCCAAAAAGACCTGTTTCAGGTAGTATTTCCGATTTTATATCATGTTTCAACAGGTAATTAGATAGTCCTCCAAAACTGTTTAAAGCATAACCGAATTCAAATTTCTCCCTGATCTCTTTTGTGATTCCTCTTTCGTCCAGATATTGCTGTGCCTGATCTCCATACTGTCTAAGGTTTATCAAAAAATAGTCTTTTGCCAGATTATAAGCTTGATAGATCAGGTCAAATTTTGATTTTTTCTGTTTATCATAATTTGATTCCGGCAAAATATAACCCGCCATATCTGCAACTTTGCGAACTGCTTCCCAAAAAGATATTTTCTCATAATCACGCACAAAAGAAACGGCATTACCCTTGGCATCGCAACCAAAGCATTTGAATATCTGCAATTTCTCACTAACATTGAAGGAAGCGGTCTTTTCATCATGAAATGGACATAATGCCTTATAATTGCTGCCAGCTTTATTTAATGGAATGTATCTCTCGATCACATTCACAATATTAACATGAGCTAATAGATCATCTACGACTTTAATATCCATTACCTACTCCGCTTTCAACTGGCACACTGTTACGCCATCTCCTCCGGCTTCTGGTGCCGGAGTAAAAAATTCTTCCACATACTTATTCTTCTTCAAATATCTGCGAATTTTACTTCTCAGAGCTCCTGTCCCTTTACCATGAACAATTCTCACATAGTTAAGTCCACTAATTACAGCTTCATCAATCAGTTTTTCCACTTCCGGGATAGCTTCTTCTGCCCGATATCCCAGGATTTTGAGTTCAAATTTTGCCTGTGGCACTGGAATCCGGATACCTCTATCGATAACCTGTTCTTCCGAGGCACCTGCCTGAAACAGGTTATTTATATTTGTAGTGTAATACATCCCATCCAGATCAACCTTAATCCCACTGCGACTGATCTCAACTATCACACCTTCTGCATCAAGATCCTGCAGCCACACATGTGAGCCTATCTGGGCATCTGCCAGTTTGTTTCTTCCCTGCTGATGAACATCCACTACCAGGTCTTCCAGTTCGCTATTCAATTTTACTACTTTCTTTAATTCTTCTTCATAATTTTGTTTTCGCAGCTGTCTGTCATCTTTCT
>Ga0207996_1000758_pt1 | contig 26345 bp, 21 predicted proteins | sample AntAceMetag02UKG_FD_184773 | JGI IMG/M metagenome (GOLD analysis project Ga0207996, IMG submission 184773) | Saline lake microbial communities from Ace Lake, Antarctica - Antarctic Ace Lake Metagenome 02UKG (SPAdes) (version 2) | ecosystem: Environmental > Aquatic > Non-marine Saline and...
CGATCTCAGAAGATAATTAACAGAGAATCTATAGAACCGGATAAACCATCCAATGATATTATATCCAAAGTAAAGTGTTTAGTTTTTGATGATACTACTATTCCCAAAAAAGGAAATAAAATTGAAGGTATAGGGAAAGTATTTGATCACGTTTATAACTGGTATATTCTGGGATTTAAAATGTTGTGTTGTTGCTTTTGGGATGGTAAAAGTCTTAATCCCATTGATTTTTCTCTTCATAGCGAAAAGGGAAGACCGAAAAAGGGTAAAGTATTTAAACAGTTTGGATTAACGAAAAAGAAATTGAAAGCTCGCTTTAAAAAGAAACGAAATATTTCAACTCCTGGTTATAAACGTAAAAAAGAGTTATTAAAAAGTAAGATAACCATAATGTTAGAAATGCTTAAGCGTTCAGTAAAACATGGTTTTAAGCCCGATTATGTATTAATGGACAAGTGGTTTATCTCAGAAAAAGTATTGAAAGCAATCCGTCAAACAAGTCAAGGTGACATCCATGTTATTGCAGCTTGCAAAAAAGATAAACGCAGATATGCCTATAAGGGAAAGGCATATACAGCAACTGAGATATTAAGAATGAATATTGATAATATGAAACGTTGTCGCTCACTAAATATTCACTATATTTCAATTCTTGTGGAATATAAAGGCATACCGTTAAGGCTATTTTTCAATAAACCTGGTCGGAGAAAGAACTGGGAATTACTGGTTACAACCGACTTGAAATTGTCATTTATAAATACCTTAAAAATCTATCGCATTCGCTGGGGAATTGAAGTGTTTTTTAAGGAAAGCAAACAATTTCTACTTCTTGGCAAGTGCCAATCTCGGGACTTTGATGCACATATCACAGATATAACGTTAAGTATGATTCGATATATATTACTTAACCAAACTAAGCGCTTCAGTTCTTATGAAACTCTTGGAGAGGCATTTACTAACACTCGTATATTTGCCTTGGAATTAACAATAGGACAGAGATTATGGTTTCATTTTCTGGAAATATGCCGCCAATTACTTGAAATGCTTGATATGGATGAAGACCTGTTTATGACAAAATTATTTTCAATTCCAAAATTTGAAGCAATAATGTTTAGTTTTTTAGATAAAAAAGATATTTGGCAAAATCTATTATTTGAAAAATCCAATAATATGTCATAATTACATCAAAATGTAAAGCTGTATTCAGATGCCGTGATAGCAGACGTTAAAGGGCAGCATATCCTTGCAATAGTTTCTTAAAAATAGCACTAAATTGCACGTTTATGATGCTGCGAAACTTGAGTAATATAATTAATAAAAGGTTCAAGAGAGATTCCAAAAGTATATTTCTCAATTCCGAATTCTTCATCAATCTTTGATTCCAGAATTTCTTTTTGATGATTTGAAGGAATAAAAGAACCAACATAATAAAATTTAAAGAATTCAAATCCATTCATATCTAATATGCTTTCTATTCTGTAGCTATTTAGACCTTCGGTATTATAACTTATAAGCCTATCATTCATTTTTCTTTCTAATGGCTGCCATTCTGCATAATCATAATTTACATTGATATTAATATTGAGAAATTTCCCCAATAATGTATTCTGAAATATCGATAAAAGACAAAAAACAAAAAGTAGTTTTTTCAATTTTAGTTACCTCCCATTTTTTAGTTAAAAATTCAATCAGGATAATCTTTACCTATCTCAAAAAATCAGAAGCTACTTTATTACTCTTCATATTTACTTTTTTCTATCATACTTTCAATTTTGGAAGTGAAATCATTTTTTGTATAAAGTTCACTCTCTGCCATTTCATCAGCTAAAAGAAATTCTAAAACAATCTCATCTCCAGCGAATTCTTCAATATTATTATTATCTATTGTAGCTCTGATATTCTTTATTAAATCAGATATCTCATTTTTTTTATGGCTTATTGCCTTTTCATAGTTTTCTATATCTAATTTCTCATCTCTTTCACTATACCCATATTTAAAAATGCTAAATATAAAATTTGTTATAACAAATATTATAAAAAAGACAATAACTGAAAGGAAACCTCCAACTATAAGATTACCAATAATGCTAAAAATACCAGCTTTATCATGCATAATCCAGATAAGAAAAATAATGCCTGCAATTATTCCAAAAATTGAGCTACAGATCGTGCTTATATCATCTTTTTCTTTTTTCTTTTTGATAATTTCTAATTTTTCATTTTTTTCATTAATAATATTATCATATAATTTCAAAGATGATTCTAATTGATTTAGTGATTTATTTATTTCTTTAAAACGAGTCCTTTCCAGAATATTTTTAATCTCCTGACACTTCCAAGTATAGCGAATCTCAATAAGCAGATCTGCAATCTTATCGATTAGAGAAGCATCTTTGGTAATATGAATAATGAGTCCCTTGTTTCCCAAGTATGGAGCTTGCAGAGATTTACTATTGTCTTGATAACGATTTTCATCATCTTTAAAATAATGTCGATTGGAATATTTTTCTGATTTTGCTGTTATGTTCAGTGCAATTTTGTCCACATCAACTAAACATTTTATATATATCGTCCAATACTCTGATTGACCCCAATATCCAGAATTATAAGAATAAAACTCTGTGGATATACCTTGTTCATTAAAATTTCCATTATGGTAAGAAATTTTTGATTTTCCATCCTTCTCGTCCTCGTACAATTCTCTTTTAAGATAACCTTCAATACTTTCAAAATGTCCCCATAAGCGAGGTTTTGTATCTTCCCAATCAATTTCCCATTTCCAACCTTTAAATTCCTCTCCATGGGCGTGAATAGCATGTAAAGGGTCTGGTAGTTCTTCAACTTCAGCTTTTCGTTGTTCATCAATGGTTTTCTGTAGCAACTGTTCCATAAACGGTCCCACCTTCTTATAGATAGAATCGCGTTTATTCTGAAGTTCTAATTCTTCTCTTTTGGCAAGATCCGCTTTTGCTTTCTTTTCTGCATCCTTCTTTTTTCGTTCTTCTTCTATTCGTAGCTTTTCTTTTTCAACAAAATCCATTTTATTTCTCCTATAAATTACATCTTTTCAATAATCCTTATCTTTTCTTAAAATCCCAACATGCGTCCTTATCTGGTTCTGCAGACCAATGTTCTTTCAAGCATTTTCCACTCCACGAACTAATTTCATCCCAAAATATACATTCTCTGCACCTATGAACTCTACCCCAACTTTCTACAATAGCAGGCTCAAAATCATCACAGCTATAGTCATTCATTGAAACGACTTTATTCCTTTTTGTACACCAGCTCGTACTGTTGAAGAATCCGCTTTTCTCTTTGTAGAATTTACAATCTCTGCAATTTTTAGCCATTTTGAATCTCTATTACCTATGTTTTCTTTTCAAGTTTTTTGATAAGCGGATCTAATAAGTTTTTTCTAATAAAAGCCTTCAATTTTTCTCGGTTGGAAATATATTTTGCAACATATGGTGAATATCGATAATAGATTTTTACTATTAATTGACCAATTTTTGATTGAAGTAAATAATCATCACGAAAAGAACGCAGTGAAATAACTTCAACAGAATTTTCAGAACCATAAACTGCAGTAGCAATGAAGCATCCGCTGGTTTTTTTAGTGCTATCCTGCTCGGATAAATTAGACTCTTCAATATTATCAGATGAATTAATATCATCACATCTTCTAATTATTTCTTTTAATACATCACATTCTTCATTATTTTCATTGTAATAGTTGTAATATTCAAGTGCTTTTTTTAAATGATATTTCGCATTGGAATACGCAATCTTTTTTTGCTCTAAGTTCGGAGCGTTACATCCTTTTTCAAAATACTCATAAGAACCAATTTCTTTGTTAATAAGATAGCAAATAAATTCATTTTGCGGATATTTTATGTTAAATTTATATGCTTTTTTAAAAGCTAAATATGCACTGTTTTCATCACCTTTACTTTTTAAGGTGTTCCCATAAAAATAAAAAAAGCCTGGATCTTCTATATAGGGTTCTATTTTGATTATTTGTTCAAATATGGGGTATAATTCAGCTCTGTCAGAATAATCTTCAGCATTAATTCTACGTAAAACATCAGCAAACATCTGATTAGCTTTTACATTTTTATATTCGTACTTAATTTTATGTTCTTCCATAAATGGACTCCTTATTTAAGTTTTTTTTGTTTAAATCAAAATACCTCCTTTTTTTTCGAACAAGATAGTATCTTTATAATCCAGTACTAAATATGTACTACTTCCATACCTGAGATATAGCCTGTCTTTGCATCTCGTCCATTTACATAGATGGTTCCATTTCCTGTTCCGGTATTAAAATGAACTTCTCCATTATTATCGGTATATTGGCTAGGAACTGAACCACCTGTAAACAACCCTGAGAACATTAAAGATACTCTTGCTCCTTTTATTGGGTTTCCACTACTTTTGGAGAACACTTTTACAGAAACCATATTGTTTATCTCCTTTTTTTAGAATTCAATAACTTCTTCACCTCCAAAAGATGCCATAACCTCAAAATAGGTCTTAAAAGAATTGCAGGCATCCTTTATTACTTCTTCATTGTTTAAGCTTTATCGACACCTCCAAAATACTTTTTCTCGTAAATATCTGCATATCTTGCACACTCAGAAAATGCTTTTGCCATTTCCAAATAATCTAGTTCATCAATTGGATATTTATAAATTTGAAATAGTTCATCTTCATAAATACATATCCTTGAATAATTTCCATCTACGTTTTCTTTAAGAAGATTTATGAGCATTTCAGTATCATTTGAATATTTGCCAATAACAGATAAAGCCATCACAATCTTCTTATCTTCTGGTAATACGACACGTAATAATTGTGTACGTAATTTCTTTTCCATATCAACGTAAATTTCGAAAGTGTAATCAGTTGGTGAAGATGATTTGTATTGTTTTACAATTTCCAAACCACCAAAATCTCTTAATTTTTCTACGAACTCCTTTTTTCCCATTGTTTTCTCCTTGTTTTGTTTTTTTTGTTTAAATCAAAATACTTTTTTGTTTTCGAACAAAAAAAAATTGTTCTTTAAAGTTGCTAATTCACATTTTTAACAATGTTAACACGATATTAATCTTTTTCATAGACATAACCAGTTCCACCACAATTTGGGCACTTTTTTTCAATAGAAGAAGGCATTCCGATAATGTTAAGCTCATAAACCGTGCCTTTTCCTTTACATGTTGGACATGTTACTTTCTTTCCCATTTTTAACTCCTTTCTTTGTTTTTTTTATTTATCCTCATATTATACATAATAAAGGATATTTCATTTATTCCATTTTAATTAATTCACTCTCCCAAATTTGTACAGCTTATCTCATAAAGTTCAAAATCAACGCTTGAGGAACTAAAATCAACAATCAGTGAGGTAGGTAATGTGAAATTTGGGTACCTAGCTAATACTTTTTGACCCCCATCTATATAAAGTTTGAAAAGAGGTCCTTGTTTAACAATAGAAATATCTGTTATTGTTTTTGCTTCTCCTTTTCCTTTTGTATCACCTAGTGATACTCCGTAGTTTCCAACTATTGCTTTTAAGTTTCCTATACTAACAATTATATTTTTCTCAGTATTGTACTTTCTTGGGAATTTTCCAATAATATCTATTCTAAAATTCTTCGTGAAATTAATTTTTTGAATAGAAATCTTTTTAGAACCTTTCTCAAAAGGTGTAAGATATTTTTGCCCGCTTCTTGATTTTTTTCTTACCATCAAATGTTCACACCCAATCCAATCTTTCGGAGCCATTCCTTCTTCTATCTCTGAAAAATCTTCTTTGAAAAATACTCTTTTATCTACGATGCTTTTCTTTTCTACAGATATTTTCTCAGGCTTTTCTGTTTCTTTTTTCTCAATAACTGTTGGTTTTGATTCTTTCATACGATTTATTAAGGTTTTTACTTTTTCATCCTTAATAATTTCAGTAGATGCTACTGCAAATACCGAACCTGTTTCGGTTGCAATTAAACGAGCATTTACTTTCAAACTTACCCCAAGGTCGGTAACTGTTCCTGATACTATTGCGTCCACACCAAGTAAATTCCCAATTGCTATCGCTGATTTATCATCAATTAAACCTGTCATGCCCAATTTTTGTTCAGAAATAACCTGATTTAATAACTGCCTTTCAATAACATCAAATTTAAGAGTAAGAAACAACCTTGTTATTAATTCTTCAGATAGATACATGCCAAATTCGGTAATGTTACCATTTAGATCAGAAAATTCAATTACAGCAATTTTTGATTTACTTTCCTGCGAAAGACTTTCCACGATCTGATTTGTAAGATTTGCTAATTGCGAATCTAAAGAATTGTCTGGAATAACTGGTTTCTTTTCTTGAACAATATTTTGTTGCTGTGTTGCACAACCGCATAATAAAAATACAAAAAAGATTAAAAAAAATAACCCTTTTCTCATTTTTCCTCCAATATTTTGTTTTGAAAACATTTTCTAACTAAATATATTACATTTAATATATGCACGCCACGCCCTTAAAGTGTATATTTCTGTTGTTTCTGAACTCTTATGTCCCAAAATCTTCTGTATATATCTCAAATCTTCTCCCTGCTCCAACAAGTGTGTCGCAAAGTTATTAGATTAACTATTCACCGAGACTTTTTTGTCAATATTTTTTTTTCAACGGTATTAGAAACCCATTTTTCATTTGAATTTTATCCTCAATTGTAAATATTCAGCATATTGTCCTTTATACTTTTTCTAACCATTAGTTTCCAGTTACATAATAGATATGTCTCAACTTTTGAAATACGATACTGAATGAAAACTATCCCCGTTTATCTCGTTTTCGGTCACTCATAAATCTTGAAAATATCCTGACGGACAAAAAACATATTCTGGTAAACTAACTTGTCTGCCAGATTAATTTTCCCCCGAAAGTAGCCGGACTTTCCAGCCTGCAGTAATTTTTTCTATGCTCCAGGCAGGCTGGAAAGCAGGCTGCAGACCCATCAATTAATACACGGATAACAATTTCCTTTACATTTAAGTTGCTTCTTAAGTTTTTTACAATATAAAAATATTAAAGAATTGAGGTAATGGAATATATGAAAAGCAGTAAAGAGATCAGACAGGAATTTATAGATTTTTATGTCAGTAAGGGTCATAAAAAAGGTAAAAGTGCACCAGTGATCCCGGATAACGATCCCACCTTGTTATTCACCAATGCCGGAATGAACCAGTTTAAAGATATTTTTCTGGGCAGAATAACTCCTGAATATGGTCGGGTGGTTAACAGTCAGAAATGTATTCGTGCCGGTGGGAAACACAATGATCTGGAAGAAGTGGGTAGAGATGGCTATCATCATACTTTTTTTGAAATGCTTGGTAACTGGAGTTTTGCAGATTATTATAAAAAAGAAGCAATCGTGTGGGCATGGGAATTGCTAACTGAGGTCTGGAAAATTCCTAAGGAAAAGCTTTACGCTACCGTACACAACAGTGATGAGAAAGCATATGATATCTGGAAACTGGAAACAGATATTGAGAATAGCCATATAGAATATCATGGAGATAAAGATAATTTCTGGGAAATGGGAGAAACAGGTCCTTGTGGACCCAGCAGTGAGATTCACATTGATCTGGGAGAAGAATTTTGCAATATGAAAAATGTGAAAGGTCATACCTGCCGGGTAAATGGTGATTGTCACCGCTATATAGAGCTTTGGAACCTGGTTTTCATCCAATATAATCGAGATGAGGATAAAGAACTGCATCCCTTGAAGCATAAATATATTGATACCGGTGCTGGATTGGAACGCATCTGTCAAGTGTTGCAAGGAGTGAAATCCAATTACGATACTGACCTTTTTATGCCTATTATAAAAAAAGTGGAAGAAATGAGTGGGATAGCCTATGATCAAGATGATGCTGGTGTGGCTCATAGAGTGATCGCAGATCATATCCGCTGCTTGAGCTTTGCTATTGCTGATGGAGGAACTCCTTCTAATGAGGGTAGAGGCTATGTACTCAGAAGGATCCTGCGAAGGGCTGCTCATCATGGCAGACTTATCAATCTTAAGAAACCTTTCCTTGCTGAACTGGTGGATGTGGTTATTGATAACCTGGGACATCATTATCAGGAGTTGGAAGATAAGAAAGCCTTTGTAAAAATGATGATAAATTCAGAAGAAGAGCGCTTTAATCTGACCTTAGATAAAGGACTTATCCGCTTTGAAGAGATCAGGAAACAGCTTGAAAATGAAGATAAACAGGAAATCCCAGGCACAGATATTTTTATGCTTTATGATACTTATGGCTTTCCTCCTGACCTCACCAGACTGATGGCTGAACGCTATGATCTTAAATTGGATATTGAGGGTTTTACCAGGGAAATGCAAAAGCAGCGAGATAGAGCACGGGCATCAGCAAAATTTACTTTTAATAATACTGATGAGCGCTTGATCCAATTACTGTCTCAACCTGTTACAAAATTTGTGGGATATGATCAGATGGCAGCAGATTGCAATATTCTTGATTTTTATCTGGATGAAGGCAAGGTGATTTTTGTCATGGATAAAACTCCATTCTATGCAGAATCAGGTGGACAAGTTGCTGATACCGGCTTCGTGAAAGGTGAAGAGTTTGTGATCAGGATCCTGGAAGTACAGAAAGATAATGACTTATTTATCCATCAGGGAACTCTTCTCAAAGGTGTACCCCAGAAAGGAGCAGTAATTGCAGAAATAGACAGTGAACGAAGAATGCGGATAATGCGTAATCACACCTCTGCACATCTGCTGCAGGCTGCCCTGCGTGAAGTTATAGGAGATCATATTCAGCAAAAGGGTTCTTATGTACATCCTGACCATCTTCGCTTTGATTTCACTCATTTCCAGCAGACTTCAGCACGTGAACTGGCAATGGTGGAAGCAATGATCAATGAAAAGATACGCGAATGCCTGCCAGTGAAAAAAGCGGTTATGAATATTGAAGATGCCAGAAAGGAAGGTGCACTTGCACTCTTTGGTGAAAAATATGGGGATATTGTGAGAGTAGTGAGTATAGATGAATTTTCCAAGGAATTCTGTGGTGGAACTCATCTTGATTTCACTGGACAGATAGGTTATTTTAAGATCATGTCTGAAAGCTCTATCGCAGCCGGTATTCGCAGAATAGAAGCAATTGCCGGTGATAATGCAGAAAAACAGATCAATCAGATTGATGACATCCTATCTGAAGCTGGACGCCTTATGCACAGCAACCCCAAAGACTTGAATGATAAAATTGCTAAGCTGCTGGATGACAATAAACAGTTACAGAAAACTATTGACTCTATGGAGCAGAAAGCAGCAGGCAATCAACTGGATGACCTGGTGGCAAATGCAGAAGTAATCAATGGCATCAATTGCGTTATAGGTCGCATCAAAATAAAAAGCGGTAAAGAAATGCGTCCATTGGGTGACCAGTTGCGGGATAAACTGAAAAATGGGGTCAGCGTACTGATAGCAGAAGTTGATAACAAAGTATCCATTCTGGTGGTAGTCTCAGACAACCTTACATCAAAATACCAGGCAGGCAAGATCGTTAACCAGGTGGCAGCGGTTGTGGGAGGAAAAGGTGGAGGTAGGGCTGATATGGCACAAGCCGGAGGTAAAGACTTAGCAAAAATAGATTTAGCCCTGCAGAAAGCCAGAGAATTTATAGCATCTATCTAACTCCCGATATATAATTAGTGTAAAAACTTTAATTTTACACTTTACATCATAAAAGTGCCAGTTCGGGACATGATATGTTCCGTTTATCGCATTTGTTTTGACCTGCCGCTGATACTGAGTAAGATATATGCATCGGAGGTAGAAATGGAAAAAATTATTATTGTACTTATTTGTTTATGGGCAGTGATCTGTACTGCCGATATTCATGATGAGATCAATCTGGCAGAGGAAGAAGCTGCTAAGGGAAATTTGAAAGAAGCCACATCAATGATGAAAGATATAGTGGAAACTCATCCGGAATCAGCAGATGCCCATGCCCAATATGGCTCATATTTGAGCCAGCGAGCCGGACAGGAAAGCATGATGAAGGCAGGGATGCTTACTAATAAGGCTTTTGAACAGTTTGACGAAGCTCTTGCCTTGGAGCCAGGACATATGAAGGCATTGCTTAATCGAGGTATTCTATGTGTTAGCGTTCCCAAATTCTTTGGTAAATTGAAACAGGGAATAGCCAATTTGGAAAATGTGCAAAAAAATTACGGTTCAGACCAGCAATTATACATGGTAACAAGTTATTATCTGGGAATTGGGCATCAGAAAGCGGGTGATATTGAAGCAGCAAAAGCAGCTCTGAAATTTGTGGTAACTTATGGAAGAGATACACAGTTTTACCAGCAGGCAAAAACCATCTATGCTGAATTATCAGAAAAAGAAGAGGAAAAAAAAACTGAGGGCAGTTATGAACAGGGTATGAAGAGTATGGAAGCTGGAGATCTGTCTGTTGCAGTTGTTCATTTTCGTCAGGCAGCTAAAGAGAATCCAGATAACTTGCAATTGCACCTGTTGCTGGCTCAGACACTGGGAAAAATAGCTGAGCAGGGATATGATGAAAGCATCCAGGATGATGTAACAAACAGAGCCGGTATTGCCAATGAAGTATTTGAAGTGCTGTCTCACTGTGTGGAACTTGCCCCAAAGGACGAAGAGATACGCTTTTTACGCGGTTCAGTAGCTATCAATCTGCCTTTCTTTGTTAACAGTCTGGAAACGGGAATACAGGATCTTACCTACTTAGCAGAAAATGCCAGCTCTCAAGAAATGCAAACCAAAGCAAATTACCTGAAAGAACAGGCAATTCTAACCCGCAAAGTTAATGAATTAGCAGAAGATGGCTATCTGGCAGAAACAGAGAGACATAGAGAAGAATTTTTACCCAGGTTTATTGAGACCACAAGCCCAGTGCAGCAAACGCCACCAGAAGGAGACTATCTGCAAGTAGATATCAGATTGGGTTACAGGGATCAGATAGAGCCTCAAACAGCGGTCTGGATAGAAGATAGTGAAGGCAATTATCTCAAGACGCTGTATGTTTCAGGTTTTGCTGCTTCTGTAAAAGAAAAGCAGGAACATCTTCCCCAGTGGGCAGACAAATCCAAGTTTGAAGGCATTAAAGCAGTAACATCAGCCAGTATTAATTGTGGCAGACATACCTTCTATTGGGATTTTATGGATAATGAAGGTAATATTTCCCTAAAAAAAGAATTCGTGGTTTGTGCAGAGATCTGTCACTGGCCCCATGTTCAATACAGTAAGCAGGAATTAATAGTAAACCTTGCTGAAGGTAACGAATTTAAGCTTAGCAGTAGAGACTTTTTGATCCCAGAAATTAAAGCCATTGTGAAAAGAGAAAGAAGATAAGCGCCATTAACTATGAAAAAGATATTAACACTCATCCTGATCAACCTGGTAATAAGTATATTACTCACGCTTCTAGGTGGCTTTGAAGATGTAAACCTGATGCTAAGGAGATTTTTGATCAACCTGTTATACTCAAACAGCATAGGATTTGCTATCATGCTGTTGCTGGTAACATTTAACCTCAAGGGTTTGCCAAAATTTTTATGGATATTGTTTACTGCACTTTTGATCATGGCAGGTGGAGTGACAGGCGGTATTATAGGCACTATTATCGTTTCTAAATTATTAAATGTGCAAGTAAATTTCTTCCAGTCAGTAAACCTGATATTTTTTCTATCTATCAGTCTCATATTTGGAATTACTGGTTATACAATTTTTTCTCTGATACACAGAGCTGAAACAAATAAAATCAAATATTGGAAAGAAAAGCAGGCTCGAACACAATTAGAGCTTAGTTCCTTAAGGAGCCGAATAAATCCGCATTTTTTATTTAACACTCTGAACTCAATAGCGGGATTGATCTACTCAAACCAGGCAAAAGCTGAAGAAATGATCGAGCAATTAGCAGAGCTTCTTAGATACAATCTGCAGATGACCGAACAATCCCTGATCAGCCTTAATTCTGAGTTTAAAGCCATTATAGATTATCTGAATATTGAGAAAATCCGCTTTGGAGAGCGTCTGGAATTCAAGATTGATAATAACATTGAAAATTTGCAACTCCCTCCTCTTCTCCTTTTGACTCTGGTAGAAAATGCTATCAAACATGGCGTGGCAAAAAGCATTGATGGCGGCAAGGTAGAAGTTCTGCTTAATGAGACATCTGAGAAATTTATCTTATCTGTATTCAATACAGGGAGCAAACTGAATACCAGTTATTCAGAAGGAACTGGTATTTCCACATTGCGCGAACTACTCAGAATACAATATCAGAAAAATGCCGTATTTACTTTATTAGCAGAGTATGGTGGCACTTTGGCGAAAATAGAAATCTCTAAGGGAGGAAAACTTTGAAATACAGGACTTTTTTAGTCGAAGATGAACCTATAGCCATGCAGAACCTGGAAAGGCTTCTCAGTAAGTACGCAGATAGACTGGAGATTATTGGCAAAGCAGCAAATGGTATAGATGCTTTGGAATCTATAAACAGAATAAAACCTGATATTGTTTTCCTTGATGTTCAGATTCCTGGTCTTACTGGATTTGAAGTTCTAGCCAAACTTGAGTATTTACCACTGGTAATATTCACTACAGCATATAGTGAATACGCTTTAAAAGCATTTGATACACATGCAATTGATTATATATTGAAGCCAATAACTCAGCAGAAAATTAAAAATGCCTTAAATAAACTTGAGCATTACTCTCAAAATCCTGACCGAAATTCCTTGATCGAATCCCTGCTTAATGATCTCACAAAGAGTACAAAACTGGCTATTCCTTTCAATAACCGCATTATATTTGTGGATCACAAAGACATCTACTTTCTGAGGTCTGACAGCAAATACACCAGAATCCATCTTTATGATAAAAGTTATATTGTGAATATATCCTTAGCTGAACTGGAAAGCAAACTCGGCAAGGACTTCATCAGACTTCACAGAAGCAATATAGTAAACAGAAACCATATTGGAGAGATCATTAAGCTTCTTTCCCGAAAATGGATAGCCAGGATGACTGACAAAACAGAATCAGAGCTGCCCATTAGCAGAGGATCACACGACAAATTATTGTAAAAAAAAAGAGACCTGGAAATCCAGGTCTCTTTTATTGTTAGCTTCTATTTAAGATTTATAAATCATACACACTGCGATTATCAATCACTTCTGCATTCTGGATCATATCCTGATACCACTCATTGAGATGTTCAGTTTCCTTGGTTTCCTGCAATGTTTCCAGCAGTGAATCTTTATCAGTTTCAAATTTCTCCATATCAGGTTTTGTGCGAGAAGTTATGAAAGCAATATAAGCACCATTATCATCCTTGATCAAGTCGGTATGCTGGTCTATAACCAGATCAAGAATCGCTTTATTAAGTTCATCTACTTTCCGAATCTTAGGAATACTTTTATCAATGGTCACTTCTGTAGCATCCACGATTTCCCAGCCTTCTTCCTCTGCTTTAGCAAGGTATTCTTCCGGTTGATAAGCTGTCATGAATGAATCTGCTTTTGCTGATACAACTTCGGCTTTCCTACTGGTTTCCAGGGTTCTTTTAATCTTGGACTTTACTTCTTCCAGATCCTGATAATGTTCACCAACTTCATAAGAAATTTCTGCGATCATATAGCTGTCATCTGTTTGCTTAATGGGTTCTGCTACTGTTCCCACTTTTTTATCAAAAGCAAATTTCACCAGGCTTTCTTCTCTGCCTATTCCAGAAATATAAGTGGCATCTGCATAAAACTCTCTGGTCTCTTTTGCTTCATATTTCATCTGGCTGGCAGCAGAATCAAGTCCCACTTCCTCAGCAAGATCATAGATATCCATGGCAATTACACTCAGATTGTCTTTGGTCTGCTGGCTGGGTTCTACATTGATCAAGATGTGACTTGCAAGCACTTCATCCTGTCCGTCTTCAGTTTTGCGTATATCGCGCTTATGGATAATATGCCATCCGAATTGAGTTAAAATTGGTTTTGAAATATCGCCAACAGCCATTTTGAAAACCATTTCATCAAATTCTTTGACCATTTTGCCTCTACCAAACCAGTTAAGATCTCCACCGTTTGGTCCAGAAGGACCTTCAGAATATTCAATTGCCATATCAGCAAAATTCTCGGTAGTTACTTTGGCATAGATTGAATCTATTCTTGTTTTTGCCCTGTTTTTATCAGCATCAGATGCTTCCAGTGACAGTTTCACATATTTGTACTTTCTGGCAGGATCTTTTTTATAATCTTCTTTGTTTTCTTCATAATATGCGGTAATTTCATCGTCAGTAACTTCCACACTTTTGATTTTTTTGGCATCAAAAAAGATGATCTTAGCATCAGCTTTATCATTTTTATTGATATAATCTTCCTTTACGTCGTCCATAGTGATCACAACTTCACTCTTTATCCTGCTGTAAAGTTTCTCATAAGGTATTGAATTACGATATAACGCTTCAAGGTATTGACCAAACTGATCATCATTCATCAAGGCGTCATTATACTTGTCCATATCAAACTTACCATCAGTTTGTAAACCAGAAATTTGTTTTACATTATCACCTGGATTATTTAATTTTTCAATTACATCATCATCAGTAACCTTAATGCGATACTTCTTGATCGCTTTGTTCATAATGATCTCATCCTTTAATTGCTTAAAGGTGTCATTATTGATCTTATCCATTACTGCATCATCGATTTCCGTGTCAGGATTCTCTTCTGCATATTTGCCATAAGCACGCTGAAGCATCTGCTTATAATCAGTATAAGTGATCTTTTGTCCTTCAATTTTGGCAAGGAAAGGCGTCTTCGAGGTAAATACTCCTGTACCACTCATAAAAGCCATTCCTACTATAAAAATAATCGCAACTACCCAAAAGATAGGCTTAGCATTTCTCCGCATCATTTCAAACATCTAAATTTCCTCCAATATATCTCACATTCATATTTTTATGATTAAAACAAAATCCAGGAACACCGTATTTTATTCAAGCTTTTTTTGTTATTGGCGATATTTATCCTGTAAAACTACCCTCGAAATGATACTCTCAATATCTTCTACAGCCAATTATACCACGGAAATATCACATAATAACAACTGATAAACTTTTTCTTTATTGACAATAAAATATCTGCTCAGCAAATGTTAGTCCCAGTTAGCGTGAGGTGATAATTTGATTAAAAACAGTGAGTTTCAATGGGATCAGGAAATAAATTTATTACTGCTAAGTAATAAGATTGCCAACCGTACTGCCGTGGAAAGCATGCTCAGTTTTGGTGCTCAACAAATCAGAATAATTTCACACAGCAGCCTCAGCCGGATTGCAAAAGAAATAAGAGAAAAAGACTTTGATATCATTGTACTTTGTATCAATGAATTAAAAGATGAAGCTGTAGTTAATTTCTGTAAAGATTACCCACAGATGCCGGTCATACTGGTAGATAATTATTATAATAGAACACGGGCTGAGCTTCTAATAGCCGCAGGAGCTCTTGACTATTTGGATATTTCAACCCTGGACAGCAGATTGCTGCTGAAAACCATAAATTTTTCTATTCAGCGTAAAAGCGCTGAAAATATGGCTCAACAGGCGCAGCAGAGAATGAAGATCAGAAGCACCTTCCTTGCCAATATGAGCCATGAAATCCGCACTCCCCTTAATTCTATTATCGGTTTTTCAGAATTGCTTTATGAAGAAGAAACAGATGCCGTGAAAAGGGAAAAACTCAATATGATCCGTCAAAGTGGAAAACATCTGCTAACGCTGATCAATGGTATTCTGGATTTCTCAAAACTGGAAGCAGGAAAAATTATAGCTGATAATGATGAATTCTCAATTGATGACCTGGTTATGACTTTATATTATATGATGCTTGTGAAAGCAGGAGATCAAAATCTTGACCTGAATATAAAACCACTCAGTAAAATTCCTGAACTGGTGATGGGTGATAAATTCAGGATCAATCAGGTGCTGATAAATCTGATGAACAATGCTATTAAATTCACTGAAACAGGATCTGTCACTCTGGAATACAGCTACTATAATGATCAGGCAATCTTTAGCGTGATCGATACCGGGATAGGCATTCCTCTTGATCAGCAGCAACACATATTTGATGCATTTGAACAGCTCTATGATAAGGATTTCAACCAGCAGAAAGGTACTGGATTGGGATTGGCAATTAGTCGTAATCTTGTTCACCTGATGAAAGGAGAAATTACTGTATTAAGTGAACCCGGTAAGGGCTCAAGATTCTCGATGACAATTCCTCTTCCTGTGATTAAATGGCAATCTGACAGTAGTCTTTCGCAAATAAAGAATAAATATCCTGCCAGGAAAATGGGAATATATTATCTTAATCCGGAACACAAAAAAGCATTACAGATCTGGTGTGAGAGCAGTCAGATAAATGCAATGTGGTTAAAACCTGATAATTTACCTGATAATGAATTCCTTATGTCAGATCTCATTTTGATCCCTCAGGAATTGAATAAAGCTTTGAAACTGAAACTTACTGATTTTTTGGCTAATGATTACCGTACCCGGTTCAAGCCTAAGATATTTTATATTTTTAAAAACGGTAAATTATTCTTTGTAATTGCCAAGAAACTTATTCAGGCAAATTTCTATCAACCACTTCAGAAATTCCATGATCTTACCTTGAAACCTAAGGATTTCTTAGACTTCATCAATTTATTCTGTGAACATATCGAGCATAAAGGTAAGGAAATGATCAAGATCTGGAAGAATAATTTTAAACTCGATAATCCAGGTTTGGAAGATGTTCTCTTTGAAGCAATTTTGCGGATGCAGGACAAAGTAAAAAACCTTAATCTGGCTGCTTCAGAAAACCAGCATCAAAAAATTGAAGAAATTGCACACAGCCTGAAGGGATTTACTGGACAAACCTGCATTTATGAGATATCAAATAAAGCAAGCCTGATTCTGGAAGAAATGCGAAACAATAAACAGGATCATCATCCGGAAGTTATCCAGCGTGAACTTGCTGCCATAAATGAAATTCTCTATTTACTGCCTCGTAAATTCATTGGTGTTATTCCCGCTTTCTCTCAGGTCTCATCTCACAAAAATGTTCTTCAATTCTCACCCCTAAATATACTTGTTGCAGAAGATAATCCCATTAATCAGGCTGTTATCAGAGATTTTCTGCGTCACTTCAAACTCAATTGCACCATTGTTGATAATGGTCAAAAAGCACTTGATGAACTTCACGAAAATAAATATGATCTACTCTTTCTGGATATTCAGATGCCTGTTCTGAATGGCATTGAAACTTTAAAGCAGATCAGGAGCAATCCACAGCTTGCGGAGATATTTGTAGTTGCTCTTACTGCCTATGTATTTAAAGAAACAGATGATAACTTTCTTAAGGAGAATTGTGATGCTTATCTCACAAAACCCTTTGAAAAGAAGAACCTACTGGAAATACTTCAAAAAGCCTCTGAGGCTTATCAACTAAAGACAAAGGCTGGTAATTATGAAAAATCAAAAATTCGCTGATTATAACAAACAGCATATTCTGATCATTGATGATGAACCCATCAACCTTAAAATACTATCGCGCAAGCTGGAAACTGAAGGTTATGAAGTTATTGTAGCTTCCAGTGGAGAAACGGCTTTACATCTTGTAAAACAGTCACTGCCTGATCTTATCCTGCTAGATATCATGATGCCTGAAATGGATGGATATGAGGTTTGCCGTAAGTTAAAAGAATCTATTCAAACTGCTGAAATCCCTCTTATCTTTTTAACCAGTAAAACTAATACCGAAGATGTGATCAAGGGATTTGAACTGGGTGCTGTGGATTATGTAGGTAAACCCTTTAAACATCTGGAACTTCTTGCTCGAGTAAAAACCCACCTGAAATTACGCTCTACAGAAAATCAGCTTCAGAAAATGGAATTGAATTATTCTCTTATCAATCGCGAATTGCTTGATAATATTGGACCAGAGATCATTGGTACCAGCAATAAAATGCAGGATATAATCAACCTAATGGGCAAAGTGGCAAAATATCCTGATACATCGGTGTTGATAACTGGAGAAAGCGGTACTGGTAAAGAACTCATAGCTCGCGGAATCCATGCTCTTAGTCCCCGCGTTAAAAATTATTTTTATGCTGTTAATTGCTCAGCAATCCCTGAATCTTTATTTGAAAGTGAGTTTTTTGGTCACAAAAAAGGTGCCTTTACCGGTGCTGAAGATCATCGTAGTGGAATGTTTGAAATTGCTGATAAGGGTACTCTCTTTCTTGATGAAATTGCTGATATGAAACTGGCATTGCAGGGAAAACTGCTGCGGGTACTGGAAGAAAAAAAGGTTACCCGAGTGGGCACACATAAAGAAATTCCTGTTGATGTAAGAGTTATATCTGCCACTAATCAGGATATACCAGGTTTGCTATCTGAAAAAGGATTCCGGCTTGATCTATATCACAGATTAAATACTTTTGAGATCAATATCCCTCCGCTGCGTAACCGTCCCCAGGATATTTCTCCTCTCGTGGAATATTATACAAAAAAAATCTCTCTCAGATTAAAGAAAAAAATCACTGATGTTGATGAAAAAGTGTATGAAATTCTCCAGGATTATGATTTCCCGGGAAACGTGAGAGAACTTAAAAACTTTATTGAAAAGGCAGTGATTTTGTGTGATTCAAATAAGATCACGATAAATGATTTCCCTAACCTTAACCTTCATTCAGATACGCCTTTCCCAAAAATCGACCCTGCTTCTATGCAAAATGCTGATTTCAATCTCGATAATATGGAAAAGAACCTGGTTTCCCTTGCTCTCAAGAAAGCTGATTATAATAAATCTCAGGCAGCACAATTACTAAATATCACTCGTCAAGCTCTTGATCGAAGGATAAAGAAATATGATCTGGAATGATCTCGCTCAATATTTATATTTAGTTATATGAAGTAAATTCCCGGAGAGGAATATTCCTCACCGGGATTTTAGGTTAACCTGATTCAGGGAGTACTTTAACCTAACCTGAGCGATTCTCATTTGGGAATATGAACATTGAGAATTCCCTTATCCATTTCTGCCTTGATCTCGGCTTCGATTACTAACTGATTCTTATCTATGCTGATTCTCACGTCTTTCTTTTCCAAACCAGGCAGCTCGGAAGTAATCAAGTATTCTTTCTCATTTTCTACGATATCGGTTGTTACTCTGCTTAATTTGTTATTATTCTGGATTAGCGGATTGTATATCTTAGATTATATTCCTGTAAGATAATCTCGAAATCTTTCAGATCTTCAGCTTCAAAAGTTGCCAAAGGCAGATCCTTATGCCCCACTCTTTTTGTTGCACGAAAATTCTGCATTACATAATTATCCTGCGGCTGCAATAATCTGGCAACTGCTATAACATCTTCTCTGGTATGAAGATTTTTCACCAAGGTAGTGCGAAATTCATAGGGTAAACCGCTCTCACGGATAATCTGCATACTTCTGGTAATATAATCAAAATTGAGAGGTATCCCGCAAATTTGAGGATAATTACCAGGTGCTGCCTTGATATCCATAGCAATATAATCTATCAAATTCTGGCGGATAATTTTATTTAAAATCGCTGGATAATAGCCATTGGTATCTAATTTAACTTCATAGCCAATTTGTTTGATCTTCAGGACAAAGTCTTCCAAATCTGGCTGCATCAGAGGTTCTCCTCCGGTTATGGAAACTCCATCAAGTCGACCATAACGATCTTTTAGCAGTTCTAATACTTCTTTTTCCGGGATTGGCAGTTGGAATCTGCGGGGAAGTACTAATTCCGGATTATGACAATAGTGACAACGGAAATTACAGCCCTGGGTAAAAACCACTGCGGCAATTCTATGAGGAAAATCTATCAAACTAAATTTTAGAAACCCGCCAATTTTCATATATTTTCAGTTAATTTGCTACCTTAAATGTCTTACGCAGCTTGAATTCCATCTTTTTACCTTTATTCCACTGCTGCACTGGTCTCAGATAGCCCACCACGCGTGAATATACCTCAGTCACCTGATTACATTCAGGACATTTATACTGTTCTCCCAGCAGATAGCCGTGTTCCGGGCAGATACTGAAAGTTGGTGAAAAAGTGAAATACGGCAAATGATAGTTTTCACAGATGCGCTTGACCAGCACTTTAACCATCTCAGGGTCATCTATCCTTTCACCGGTAAACAGATGCAATACTGTACCACCGGTATATTTAGTTTGAATGCTGTCCTGTTGATCCAGAACTTCAAAAAGATCATCACTGTAGTAAACAGGTAATTGAGTAGAATTAGTATAGAAAGGTTCTCCACCTTCACGATATTCTTTTTCATCAGCCACAATAATATCACTATAGCGAGCTTTATCAAGTTGAGCAAGACGATAGGTGGTACCTTCTGCAGGAGTAGCTTCCAGATTATAAAAATTCCCGGTCTCTTCCTGAAATTCTGTCAGCTTGGTACGCATGAAATCCATTGTGCTTTCAGTAAAGCTTTTACCTTTCTCTGAACCTAAATCAGTACCCAGTAAATTTAAACACGCTTCATTCATTCCAATCAATCCTATTGTAGAAAAATGATTTTTCCAATAGTGTTCAGTGCGTTCCTTTATTCCTCTCAGATAGAATTTTGTATAGGGATACAGATTCATTTCAGTGTATTGTTCCAAAACCTTGCGCTTTATTTCCAGGCTTTCTTTTGCCATGATCATGATCTTTTCCAATCGATTGATAAAATCCGTTTCATCTTCGGCAAGATAAGCAATCCTGGGCATATTAATAGTGACCACGCCAATTGAACCCGTCAAAGGATTGGCTCCAAAAAGTCCGCCACCTCTTACTTCCAGTTTGCGTGTATCCAAACGCAGACGACAGCACATTGATCGACTATCATCTGGACTTAATTCACTATTGATAAAATTTGAAAAATAGGGAATTCCGTATTTGGCAGTAGCTTCCCAGAGATAATCCAGCATCCGGTTATCCCAATTAAATTCTTTAGTTATATTATATGTGGGAATCGGGAAAGTGAACACTCTACCCTTTGCATCACCGGCAGTCATCACTTCCAGAAAAGCTTTATTGATCATATTCATTTCATTTTGAAATTCACTGTAGGTTTCATCCATCACTTTTCCACCGATGATCACAGCTTCATCTCTGTACATCTTCGGGCATTCAAGATCCATGGTCACATTTGTGAACGGGGTTTGAAAACCAACCCTGGTGGGTACATTGATATTGAAAACGAATTCCTGGGTCGCCTGCTTGACTTCTGGATAACTGAGCCCATCATATTTGATAAAGGGTGCCAACAGCGTGTCAAAACTGGAAAATGCCTGCGCTCCCGCTGCTTCTCCCTGAAGGGTATAAAAAAAGTTCACTATCTGACCAAGAGCACTGCGGAAATGCTTGGCAGGCTTCGCCTCTACTTTACCTTCCGCACCCTTGAAACCTGTCATGAGCAGATCATGAAGATCCCAGCCCACGCAATATACCGAAAGCAGTCCCAGATCATGTACGTGCATATCTCCTGTAGCATGACCTTTTCTGATCTCTGGTGGATATATCTTATTAAGCCAGTAATTCTTGGAGATCTCACTGGCAATATAATTATTTAATCCCTGGAGTGAATATGCCATATTGCTGTTTTCATTCACTTGCCAGTCAAGTTTATCAAGATACTGATCGATGATATTGATATCTGCATTAGATACTATTTCCCTGATCTTGGTATGTTGGTCACGGTAAATTATATAAGCTTTTGCGGTGCGTTTAAAGGTCGAAAATATCAATACCTCCTCAACCATGTCCTGCAGTTCCTCTACTGAGGGAATCCGCTCACCTATTATCTGGTAAGCAAGATTCAATACCTGCATGGTTAAACGCTTTGCCTGATCAATTCCAAACTCTCCGGAAGCATCTCCTGCTTTGATAAGTGCCTGGGTGATTTTTTCCGGCTCAAACTTTACAAGTTTATTGTCCCGCTTTCTTATATACTTAAACATTTACCCTCTCCCGTTAATAACTTTATTAATATCAATAATTTATGTAACATTACCTCTTTTTTCATTTTAATTCACTTTGATGTATATCTCTTAGTTTTTATTGACCTTATTAAAATGTCAAATTAAAAAAAAGTCAGCGACTCTCTAATACTCTCAAATGAACTGATAGCCGATTTTTCCATTCAAAAAAAATATCACAGCTCCTTTTGTTGCAGAAAGTAAGAAGTTTGGAATAGATTTTTCTATATCCCTGTTAAGTACCCTTAACTATCTAAATATCAATATATTATGACATCAATCGTCTATCCAAACTTTAAATTCAACGCTATTATACCCTCAAACCGGTACCGTTAATAGGACTTACTCCAATAATATCAAGTAGTTAGCATACTTCTCTTATAATCTCCACCGACCTGGTAATCTATACCTGCCGGAAATAAGCCTGAACAACAAAGCACGTACTGACATTTAAATGTTACTACGTGCTTTGTTGTTCTTCGTGATTACCTGCAAATTACCTGAATTTAACTGTCAAAGTCCATCAGCAGGGGATTCTGAGTAAATATTATTCATAGATCAGAAAGTAGAATAGAGATTTTTTAAGATTTAGACTTTTTAAGAGGAGAGGGAGCGTGAATTGATTTTTTTAAGCACCAGACAATTGTGTAAAACTATGTAAAGGTAGATGACGTTGAGAATAATCATATAGGTATGGATTTCAGGTTCAAAATCTTGATAATTTAGCGAGATATACAATATGATGATAATTGCAATCCCTTTGAGAAGGATCATGGCAGGAACTGGTCCCATTATATTGAACAGAAATCTGGCAAGAGGGTTCTTTTCGTTTTTGTTACTGCCCCGTTTGACTACTTTCCAGGTGGAGATGGCATCCATAATATTCAGAACAACCAGAAGCAGAAACAAACTGAATAATAGTCCCCTTGGCAGATGTATAGAGCAGAAAATTAGTTTATAGATCTTCGAAAGCATCTTAGAAATGAAGTGTGAGAGCTACTGGTCTGTGATCAGAAACAAAATCGTCATAAAAGCTCCAGCCACCATCAAGATAATCATCTATTCTGATAGTCTGGATACTAGACTGAGGATTAGTAAACTCATCAAAGAGTTCATTTGAGATAATGATATGATCAAGGTGAGAAGAGCCATTATTCCATGACCAGTGAAGTGCTGAACCATAAGCTATATCATAGTCTGCAAACAGGAAATTATCGGGATCATCGAGAAATACATTAAAGACATTGGTGTCAGGCGGGTCTATGATCAAGTCATTAAGATCACCGGTAATTATCACATTTTCATCAGGCAGCTCAGTGAGTATATAGTCATGAAGACCCTCGCAAGCTTCCCGACGGCGTTCTATATCATCCTCTTCCCCCATGGCTTTCAGGTGATTATTGATCACGAAGAAGGTCTCATTGTTCCAGAGGAATTCCAGCTGAATCGGAGACCTGGGGAAAGCATACCAGTCATCAGTAAAAAGTTCTTCAATGCTTTCGAGCTGAAAATCAGCAGAATTTTTATATAACACAGCCAGATTGATACTATAAGCAGCGCCACTTCCTCTGAAACCGTCCCAGTTGGTAAGCTGGCTATCAAGTTCGATAAAAGCAGCATTATCTTCTATTTCCTGCATGCAGATAATATCAGCATCCATTTCATTGATCAATTGCACTACAAGATCAATGGTTTCATTTTCAAGTTTCGGAAAGGATTGGATATTCCAAGTAACGATTTCCAGAGTTTCATTAGAACCAATGGTGAGATCGCTGATATCAGGGTCATCATCGTTATTATTAACAGGTTCATCAATCCCGCAGGCAGTCAGAAACAGGCTGAGTATCAATATCCAGCAAGCTACTCTCAACATATTTATTCCTTGATCAATTTTTCAATAAGCCAACTGGCAGCGAGGATATCCTGAGCAATAAATCTCGGGGCATATTCATATTGCCGGAAGAACCCACTTTCGATATAATCACTTTTGCCATCACCTGTGAGAACCAGTATCGGGATCAATTGAGCCCGATGAGCAAAGATCATATCTGACTTCCGGTCACCAATCATAAATGAAGTGTGGGGGTCAAGTTGAAATTCCAGACAGGCTTTTTTGAATAAACCAATATCAGGTTTTCGGTCTTCATGCTGGATATTATAGGGTTCAATTTTGCCTTTTATATGATAAGGTGAGAAATAAATTTTATCAATATACGCACCTTCTCTGGCTAGATCATCTATCATTTTCTGATGAATATCCTGCAATTGCTGGAAAGTGATCATTCCTCTGGCAATTCCACTTTGATTGGTAACTACAATAACCTTGAGATTGAGTTTATTAAAATTTCTGATAGCTTCGGCAGCAAAGGGATATATGATCATATCCGCAGGGTCATTGATATAGCTGGGATCGAGATTGATCACCCCATCACGGTCGAGGAAAACAGCGGAATTGCTCATTTGCGGTGAGAAAATTTATTTATGCGGTTCAGTGCCAGCTTTCTTTCCTCAGATGAGAGCATCAGGAACCAGGCAGGAATGAGGTACAACACAGCCATCAGTATTGAAACCAGTACGAGAGTGATGAAATTCCACTTGGCTAAGGGGGTTATATAATTAAAATAGCTGACAAATAGAAGCGGAGGGATACATACAAAAACAAGTGGCAGATAAATCCTGGCAATAGTTTCTTTTATAGAAATCTGACTATATCTGGCAGCTTTGGGGAAAATAACAAAAATACCCAGGATCACGTTGGGGATCAAAGTACCTATAGCCACTCCCACAACACCGATCAATTTGATAAAGAGAATAGAAAATCCTACATTCATAATGCTTTCTGCAATTGCCACATAAGATAGGAATTTATGAGAACCGGTCATCAGTAAAACCTTGGAAGAACCACTACGGAAAACCAGCAGCAGATAGATTGAGATATTCATCAGATAAGCTATATGAATAGTATCCTGATATGTATCAGCAAACTGGGGATTTGACGGATCAATTTCCAGCCAGATAAGCAATACTGGTTTAATGAGTGATGTGAGAATAATAAATAGCAGGGTTGAGATGAGCGCAATAATGCGGTTTGAATTAAACAAAATACGTCTTAATCTGTCATGCTGACCATCTTGATGAAGAGCAGCAGCTACAGGAGTGAGAGTTTCCTGGAACTGGTGAGTAAATTGAAGCAGAACATTTGCTGAGCGGGAAGCAACCTGATATATGGCAACAGCTGTAACGCCCAGCATAACGCCGAGAACTATTTGATCAGTTTTAAAGATAATAATATTAGCAAACATGATCAGATAGGCAAAAATGCTAAAACTGACTACCTCTTTGAGCATCCCGAGCTCGAAATATTTTGGCATTATCCTCATTTTGGGCAGCAGCTTGAAGCAAAAGGATGCCATGGATAGGTTATTGATCAGATTAATGATCACAGAAAATACTGCCAGTTCTAAAAGTCCATATCCTAATTTAAAAATTATGATAATACCTACAAAATTTAATATTAGAGTAATAAAGTTCACCAGGTTGCGGAGATATATCTTACCCACTCCCCGCAGGATTTCGGTAAATGCTCCGGATGGAAAAGTGAGAGCGGTACCTAAACCAAAGAAAATAAATACTTTTTTGAAATAAATAACATCTGTACCATCAGGGAAAATAAATAATTTTGTGAGAAATTGTGACATGACCAGCGTTGCGACAATTATCAATGTGGACATTATCGCATAAGATGTGATCACAGTAGATATTTGATGGTTATATTTATCATAATCGCCAGTAACGGTAACTTCTGCGCTGTATTTCTGGACAGAAGTGCCAAATCCGAAATCCAGAAGCAGACTGTAGCCAAATATAGACCAGAGTAGTGCCCAGAAACCATATGCAACTGCTCCAAGATTGAGGAAAAGAATTCGAGTAAGAATGATCTGGGTAATAAAGCGGGAAATAGTAAGTCCATAATTAGCAATTGTATTAATGGCAATCAGTTTCTTAAGATTATCTTTCATGATATTTATGCCATAATTCCTGTTTAATTACTTTAACGGCAGCCTGAGTGGCTTTTCCAGGATTAAAGAGGTATTTATCGATCAGCTGCTGCTGCTTGATCTGCTGGTCTGAGATTTCTTTTTGTATCTCTTCATTTCCATTTTGAAGCTTCCGCGTGTATTCTACTATTTCATCAATAGTCGTAAAATTGATTGCAGTATCAATGATCTGTTTTTC
>Ga0207996_1000759_pt1 | contig 26334 bp, 19 predicted proteins | sample AntAceMetag02UKG_FD_184773 | JGI IMG/M metagenome (GOLD analysis project Ga0207996, IMG submission 184773) | Saline lake microbial communities from Ace Lake, Antarctica - Antarctic Ace Lake Metagenome 02UKG (SPAdes) (version 2) | ecosystem: Environmental > Aquatic > Non-marine Saline and...
GGTTCTAACTTATTTGCTATTTCAATTTTATTTAATGCATCATTTAGCAATAAGGTATCAATGGATTGCTTGTTTTTTATTTTATAAATTGTTTCAATTAAAACTGAATTTGAGTAGGCTATGTTAATTAAATGGACTTTATTTTCAGATTTAATCTTTAATAATGCTTGTCGATAAACTTCTTTCGCTTCTGTAAAATTATTTGCTTCAGTTTCATACTGAATTAAATCTCCGAATAGATAATCTTCATATTTTTTCAATTCGAGTGAATTTCTCAAAAACTCTCTTGCTTTAACCAAATCATTATTAAAATGCCATGAAATATATGCAAGCTTTCTACCAGCTAAAGCTCTGTCTTCATCATTTGTTTTAGTGTTTTTATATATCTTCTGATATGATTCTAATGCTCCATTTAAATTCTGACTATAAAACAGATTATCGACTTCATTAATAGATTCTTGACACTCAACTTGTTTAAAACTCATACACAATAACGTTAGTGTAATTAAAATAATTTTTTTCATATTCTGTTCCTTTTTTCAACCTTGCAGGTAACGGTTCGTATAAGAATAGTAGCCAATCTTAGGGCTTCTTTCTTACGTTAGTTCTGTTAGTAAAACCAATTCATCCCACAACTTTTTTCCCAGCACCTCGTCATTCATTGCCCTATTAGGTTTTGCAATTCGTTTATCCAGCTTGAATAAGGCTCCATTGATTGCACTACGATCTTCATGCGAAAGCATCAAGTTCGCAATCGGTCCACCAGCGACTGCAGGCGGCTTTGCAAGTAATAGTGTCATCATCCGCCAGAAGAATCCCGTGATTCCGGACGGCCACCTCTTGTCCAACTCCGGGTCTGATTTATCGATGACATAAGTAGGATCGAATGCCACAGAGGAGATTTTTCCCGCATATCGCCGAGCTAATTCTCCGGCGATCACTCGATTGAATACCTTGGTTCGGTTGAATGCAGTCATTGGCTTGTGATTCCTGATACTTTCAATATCATCCCAGTCGATTTCTTTCTTAAATGGTGCAATCACATGAAGGACCAACCCGTCTGATTGCTGCATTCTCTTTAATAACAGCTCAGTGAACAGAAACGGACCCATCACGTTCGTAGCAAACATCAACTCATGGCCATTGGGCAGGATGTTCGGGCCATTTTGAATAAGGGCACCAACAGATAGTACTAAACCATTTATTATTGGGAATCGGTTCATAGCCTCAGCAGCAGCAAGTCTCACAGACTCCATATCAGAGAAGTCTACTGCCAGCGCGGCAATGTCCGTATCCCGGTAAACAATCCGTGCTTCAGATAAAGCGGCACGGACAATGTCCTTCTTAGATTTTAATTTGTTGAGGCTACGCCCGAGCAATACAACTCTAGCTCCACGTTTTGCCAACGCGACCGCAGCACCTATGCCAACGTTTCCGGTCGCTCCGGCTATCAGTATTGTCTTTTTACTCGTCATTTTGATAACCTCCAACAGTTATTACAACATTTCCCTTTTTGTGTCCTTCTTCAACATATTCCGGCGGTCAGCATCTATCTATGACCACTTTTACCGTTAGGTGAAGTGCCCATGCCATTATTTTATCAATCCTAATGCAATCAAAATAAATATTGGACCATTATAAATCCCATGAATAAATATTCCTGTAAGCGAATTTTGAGTTTTATAAAAAACATAGGGGATTATAATTAATACAGGAATAAGCATAATCATTAAGTCTAAACCAAAAGGTATGTGAAAAATCATCCATAATAATGAACAAAGTAACCATGAATATTTTCCTGAAAGTCTTGTTTGTATATATCCTCGCCATAATATTTCTTCACCAACAATATTGAAAAAAAACATTGGCAACCAGAGTAATAATAATAATTTTTCACTTCCTTGAAATGGATGTATTTCCATAAACCAAGGTGTTGTGGACAAACTTCTGATACCCAAATATTTACTTAACAATGCCGAAATACCAAAAATTAATCCTGTTAAAACAAATACAAGTAGAAGACCAATAATTGAATATAACCAATCTTTTTTTGAAAAAGACTTAATTTTTAAAGCCTGTATTGTTTGTTTTATCCCATTATTTCCTTCAACCTTAACCATAATTATAGCAAAAATAAAAAGAGGAATAAATAAAAAATATCCGGTAATAAACCAATATAAAGCGGGATTTATTGAAAAGTGAGATTTTAAAAATGGTAATAGGGTAAAAAGAAGTAGAAAAAAATAAGCAGTGAATACTACAAAGATTAAAATTGCTTTTAATATTGTAATTCTATTTTCTATCATTTTTATTCTCCATTCATTTTTTGGCAGGGGCATTGTATCTAATGTTTTGCAGCTGCCACGAGCCTTATACGATCAACGTTCAAAAGTCAATCAAGATGAATCGCAGAATCAAGCTTGATTCGACGAAAACTGGCTTGAGGAGCTGCTTGTTATGCCTATTTTATCAAAAATCAGACTTCTTTAATATTTTATTCCCATTTAAATTAGTTTATGATTACATAATTCCCTTATTAATCATTAATTTAAACATCTTTGTGAAACTTTTTATTAGTAATTTTTGAATTATTGTCAATTCAACATCAATAAAATATTCTTTGTTTTTATAATATTCATAATCAGCAGGAAGTGTCTTTTTACAATCTTCTCCTAATCCTAATGCTTTAAAAGTTGCAAACCAGATTAAATTACTAAAAGGCGGAAAATGAGAGTAATTTTTATCAGCTAATTTAAAGAACTTCTTTGACTTAATGATTATTTTTTTTTCCTGCTTTTGTCTCTTTTTTTTACTCATCTCAGGAGAAGTAGCTACAATCAATTTTCCAATGATCTTCCCACCGGAAGGCAATACCGAAAGAGCTTTCATTGCTTGCTTTGCGCCCATAAAGTTCCCTGTTGTAATGAGTAGAAAAAAACGCTTATTAAAATACATTGGTCTATGAAGATTATATGCAAAACGATCAATCATGTTTTTTGTTAACCAATTTACATTCATAGAATAATTTGGGCTGGCAAGAATAATACAATCTGCTGATTCAATCTTTTGAATAATAATATCCCTCTTATCATTCAAAGGACAAAAGCGTTCTCCTTTTGATATACATAAGAAACATCCTTTGCATTGCTGAAAATCCATTTCCTTTAAAAACAGATATTCATATTCGCACTCTTTTGTATATGCTTTGTGATATTCTTCAATTCTCTTTATTACATCGTAAGTATTTTTTTTCCTAAGACTACCAACAATAGCAAGAATTTTCATATGTTTTTTCCTAAAGTATTCATTTGATATTCAATTTTAATTACTAATTTGAAACCGTGTTACCGGTGCAAATGGACCTTGCGGCATTTCACTTCTTAAAAATAAGTTATTGTCTTTTTTTAACCAAAAATCAGCATGAAAAATGAATGCAGGAAGTCCTTTAATACTGACAGAAAAATGAATAGCATCTTCTTTCTGGTTATTAATATTTATTTTTTGCATACCTTTATTTCTCACTTTAAAGGTTGCTGCTTTTTCAGGCTTATTCGGATCAATTGATATAAACTTCATTCTATTATTATTGGATTCAATCATGTTTATAATGCCATACTCCCAAAACTGAAGCCATGGTGAATTAGATATTTTAAATTTTATGTCGATTTTTTGATCTTCTAATGTCCCTAGTAAATGTATAACATTATTTTTTCTTTCTGCTACAAACTTAGTGTTCTCTGCCGGACAACTATACTCCCATAATTGACAATAATAAGCAGTATCTGTAATACATTTTTCTTTTTTAAATTCACTTGATAATTCTATTAGAAATCCAGTTTTAATTTTAGTTACAGAATAATTGTATTCGATTTGATTATCGTCAGTTGTTTCAATGTACTTCTGAACTGTTATCTTATTTGTATCTCCATATACAAAAATGGGAAAGATGAACAAGATAAATAACGTTATATGAATAATATTCTTCATTTCTTAATCTCCTTCAAATACTTTTTTCTAAAGACATTACATTCACTTTTGAGTCAAGTAGATAAATTTTTATACTGACAATAGGCCTAAAGGATGGGACTATGCCGTACATCAGCACGGATAGCTGTGTTAGGTGCAGTAGCTTTGCGTCATTTTTAAACAAAAAAAACGTGGATGTATCTTTCATATAACTTACAATTTTTCAGCTTCAACAATACAGTAAAATGGTTCGATATCAAGTTTTTCACCAAACTGGTTGATTTCTGTCATTTTTAATCCAAATTCTTTTAAGAATGATTCAACTGCTGCTTTTGGATCATTTGACATATCTATACCAAATTTTGGATGCTCTCCCATTTTTTCTATTATACTCATAAATCTTTTAGCTGTTTTTGAATATTCACCTAATGCGAATGCTTTGGAATAAAAGTCTTGAGCGATGATACTCCCGTCTCCACAGAAATCAGCCATTTTTCTAAGTGTTTCTTTGACAAGATCAGCTTCTAAATACAAAGAAACGCTTTGCCAAAGGAACAAAGTCTTTTTTGTTTTATCAAAACCAGCTTCTAATAGATTATCAACCCAGGATTCGTTTGCATAATCAACTGGGATATAGGTGATCCAATCGTGCTCAATTCCTGCTTTTTTCAATGTTTCAACTTTAACATTTAGTGTATTAACCTGGTCGAGTTCAAAAACCTTTACCTTTTTTCCTTTTGTAAATTGTAACGTCATTAGATCAAAGCCGGCTCCAGGAAGAACAATCTGCTCCATTTCATCAACATATTTTTCCATTACCTTGTCAAACGTCAGCACCCTGATACCAGCAGTGGAACCTGCGGTCTCTTCTCCCGGTTCAACAAGTTTTCCAAGCATAGTAGTGAAACCAAATAATCGCTGGGAAATGATTAGTGGTCCCATAACTGACCACATGCCAAAATGGGATTCACATGGGAACTTTTTAATAAATGCGACAGAAATGGGATCCGGTCTGGTATTAAAATAATGCATTAACCACCTATATTGAAGCGCTTTAATTGCCGAGAAGGAAACACCCAGTTTCTTGCTTATCCTCATTTCCTTGTAAACTGCATCTGTTATTCCAATAATAGCAAAAGGAATGAAGATTATTTGAATCAGTATATAAAGGATGATTTGAAAAAGCTTAATTAATAAACGTAATATTTCGGGAAGCTGTTTTTTTGTGTTTTTATCTGTCATTTTATTCTCTTTCTATATTCAAATTTCATCTTTTTCCTATGCTCGTCAAATAATGCCTTAATTTTCAGGTTAATTACGCCTAACATAAATACCCGCGAACTGAAAATAGTTCGCCTAACCTACTATAGATAGTAAAAAAGTTCGCATTAACTCCACCCCGATTCTATCAATTATCTTCAGTGTTCAAATCATCCAAAGGACTTCCGATATCCAAAATTGCTTTCGACGTTACATGAGTATAAATCTCAGTAGTTTTTAAATTTTTGTGTCTCAATAAAAGTTGTATTTTTCTCAAATCCTCACCATTTTCCAAAAGATGAATGGCGAAAGAATGACGAAGTGTATGCACTGTAGCCTTCTTTAGAATCCCGGTTTTATCAAAAGAATCATGAAACATTTTTTGAATTGCTCTCGGTGTGAATTGCTTGTTCTCGGCAGCTTCAAATAACCAGGTTTTTGGTTTGTATCTTCTAAAATATTGCCGTAATAAAATTAGCAGCTCTCCCGATAATAATGTGACTCGCTCTTTCATGCCTTTACCGCCGCGAATATAAATTAACATCCTTTCAGAATCAATGTCCGAAATTTTTTAATTTATCAATTCACTTAGCCGGATGCCAGATGAATAAATTGTTTTAAAGATGACAAGTTTTTTTAAATTTTTCAGTTCATTAAAAAAAACTCTCAACTCCTTTTTAGTTAATACTAAAGGCAATTTCCTTTCTTTTGATTTCGGTATTTATTGTGAAAGAAATCGTTGTACTAGGGTTGAAAGGATTGGGAAGTTTCAGAATTTAGAAAGGTTAGCATCTGTTTTCTCATCAAAAGTAACCATGATATCTGCAAACATTATAAAAGCCATAATTTAAATAAGTTTCATTATCCTTCCTTTTGCTGCTTTCCAAAATATTTTTCAGATTGTCCGGTTTTAGCTCGAAAAATGTTACCAATATTTAAATATTCAATCTCGTCTCGATAAATATATTTCCATAAAAGATTTTTAAATGAAGTACTCCAGGAATCTCTCAAACCATCATTAATTCCATGATAAGATTCAGCTAACTCCAGCAGCCTACCTGCTGCTAAAAATTTTTCTAATTTAATGTTTACAGAGGCTTTGTAATCGTAACTTCCACCTGCTTCATGAAAACCAGAGAAGAAAGATTTTTCAGCTTGTTTGAATGCTACCTTATCAAAGTAATTAAATAGAAAGAACTTCAGACCATAGATTTCTAAAGCTGGATGAGCTGCCTGACAAGATTCCAAATCGAAAAATCCTGATGGTTTACCATATTCATCTACCAGAAAATTATCGGCATGTAAGTCTGTTAAAACCATTACAGGATCAGTTTTTTCTGATAGTGTAGTTTTAAGTACGATGCAATTTGTTATAAACTTTTTCTTCAATATTTGTATTTCAGTTCTAGAGAATACTTTTTTCGGGCCAGCGTGGAAAATTCTCATCTGCATTACTGCAGAAAACCTATCAACAAAATTGGAAAAATATTGAGGATAGACTTTACTCTCACTCATTATATCTCCGTATGATTCAAATTTGATCTTTTGTACTTTGGCTATTGTTTTACCAAGTTCATACATAGAAATGAGAAATTTATCTTTATGGAAATCACTGAACTCTATGTATTCCCGCCAAAGCAGGCCGGGAAGTTTTTCCACAATTAGAAAATCAGTTTGTTTCTTGATAATCCTGGGTGCTGGTAATCCTACATTTGTTAGAATCTTGTATATTTCGCTCTCTCTATCTATATTTGTAACTCCACCAAATAGGTTGTCTCTTTTTACTGCTCCGTTTAGATTTCTTTTGAATCTTGCGATTACAGAGTTATCTTTGGTTTTTACATCAAAAATATAATGATTTGATCCTTCTGGAATTAACTGAATAGATTCTACTGAATAGCCACATTTTTCTATCTTCAGTTTTGCTGTTTTACAATCCATTGACTTCCAGGTTATCTACTCTTATGATCTGTATTCAAAACTATCTAAAACTTTACGGAAGGTTTTCACACCTGCTGTTATGCCTTCAGGATGCTTGAAAATCGCTGATGAAACAACAATGCCATCTACGCCTTCTTGTACAAGTTCTTCCACATTATCATGCCGCACTCCACCATCAACAACCAATTCGCAATTGGGATTGCGTTCTGAAATTAAATTTTTGGCATTCTGAATAAGCGGTAAGGCAGATTTACGCCAGTACCAATTATCATCGTTCAATCCATGAATTACGATATGCAATCGATCTAGATAGTAGATTGCCTCTTCTACAAAGCAAAGTGGAGCAAAGCAACCAATCGTCAGTCCGAGTTTCAAATTAAAATCCTTACAATATTTCATGATATATGCAAGAGGTGCACCGATGAAATTCTCAGCAGGCAGGATGAGCATATCTGCTCCGGCAGCAGCAATTTTTTCAATGAACAGCTTGTCACATGTTTCGAAATAAGCATGACATTCGATCGGTTTATCAGTAAAGGGGTGAATACCTTCAATAATTTGGTGTCCTCCCATCAATTGCATATTTTTTAGATTGTGCATATCGGCAGCATCGCAATGTATATAATCTGCCCCAGCATCACTCACTTCTTTTACAATATCGGCCATGTGACCGTAATCTACGTGAGCTAAACCAGCTATAATCTTTATCTTTTTCAAATTACCTCCAAGTATCTAAAATGTTGTTGTTTTTTATTTTGATCTCCATTGAAAATGAGCCGTTGTTATTATCTTGAATATTCCAAATTTTAATCTCAGAATTTTCATATTCCATTCCTTCCTTCAAGCTCATATCCCTGTAATCAACAAAATGTTTGTTATTGCTGTCTACAATATTCTTTGAAGGTGACATATCCAACAACATCGTTTTAAAACCATCCGTTTTATATACCAGCAATCCGCGTGTATTGCTGTAAAGATGTGGATTTGCCAGCGATGCATCCCATCTGTCCGGTTCACGGAGTTCTATAAAATACCCAGGATAGCTTTCTTCTATCTTCTCGGTATGTTTCATTCTTATTTCAACAGCTATTTTGTTTTCTTTTCTGTTTATTGGAAAGATAGTTGCCACATAAGAACCAGGCTGATTAAAATGATGCGAATTTTCTGTGTCCAGCCAGCCACAAAGATAGCGGTAACCAGCATTCAAAGATAAAGCCAGCCGGCCGCCACCCATGATATCAAAACCATTTCCATACTCCAGATCAAAGAATGAATCCGGTTGTTCTGCATCAGGTTTTTCAAAATCGTATTTGCCGTTATTCGTACAGGTATTAGAATGCGGAATATTTCTGCGGCCATTGATCTGATGAATAAACTCATGAATGAAAATAGCCTGATTATACTTCAAACCGCAAGGATGAGGATATTTTTGCATATCGCTTACGTTTGTACGGATGTTGTATTCCGTCGTTCGATTATAAGTATCTACTACTGAATCATCCTGAGGGAAATAAGCTCCCAGATAGACAACGTTTCTGTTTTCATAGCGTTGCCCATTTATTGTGCAACTAGCAAAACCTGCAGCAGAAAGTCCTCCCTGTTCATAATCATGATGAAAAATAATGAAGACCACTGTATCAAAATCTTCGACTTTATAGCCATCTATTTTCAGATCGTAATTTTCAGTTGTCTCGATTATATATTCGTTGTTCTGCCGTTCTTTTGTTAAAGAATCCGGCATTGTGTAATAGCCAAAAACTTTGCCGGAAAATCGTAATTTGTTATAAGAAATCGAAGTAAAATAATCCTTCACCAGACCATCAACAAAATAATCTTGGGCTTCCGCAACTTTGGGAAACTGTCCTTTGATATTTTGTGGTATATCAGGGAAATCTATTAGAAAAACAGCTACATTCCTGGATGATATTACAGGATATGATTGTGGATCTTGTGTTTCTCCTGTTGATGCTATATTAGTTAAAAACATTAGTAAAATTCCTATTTGAACTATATATTTCATTTTAAGTAAAACGGCTCATCATCATTATTAGATGGTGATGAGCCAGTGATCTTTATTTTAGAAGAATACACTTTATAGTTTTACTGAAATCATTAGAACGTAATCGGAGGAAATATATTCCACTGGGAAGTGTTTGTTCATTATCGTCAATACCATACCACACAACAGTGTGCTTTCCTGCTGGAAGTTGATCATTGATAAGCTTCTTAACCTTTTGACCTATAAGGTTGTAAACATTGATCTCAGTTTGTCCCTCTTCCACCAGTGTGAAATTGAATGTCGTACTGGGATTGAACGGGTTGGGAAAAATATTTACAGAATGGATTGGATTGCAAAGGTCATTTTGTAGGCCAACTTCGGGAACAAGTTCAAAATTCTGTATTGTAGTTTCATCTTGGAAAATTTCAATGTATTCTACTGTCATATCTACGTAACCATCTGCTGTACATGTAATATTATATATTCCTACCGGAAGATTAATTTCGTAATCTCCAATATTATCAGTTATTGTAGCAAACATGCCTTGAATGTCAATTGTTGCGTTGTTGATAGGGTTGCTTTCTGTATCAGTTACATTTCCCAGCAAAGTTCCCAAAATGGGAGGAGTTACTTCAACGATTGCAATATCATCTATTGCAAGAATATCAGACAGGGTGTCATCACCATATTGCAGTCCATAAATTCCCAAATAATAAGTACCCGATGTAGGCACTGTAAATTCACCGGCACTTTCCAGGTGTTCCTGCACTCCTGGGAAAATCTCAGAAATCACTTCAATATCCATAGAACCAGAATTTGAAGCGCTGCCAATCCAGGCCTGAACATCATATTGATCTGACTCTAGATCGGTAATTGCCCATAGACTTACACGATAATCAGTATCAACTTCTAGCTCTACTTGTTGGAACATCCAACCTTCTGCCTGCCCACTGGGATGTCCGCTATAATGATTATCAAAGAACATATACCAATCACCGGAATGAGGAGCATTTCCATTTTGGGGAGTATTATCATTCATGCAATAAAACGGAAAATAATTGAAAGTAGGTGAAGTCTCTAAAATCCATCCGTTAGGAGTTCCATTATAAGAATTTCCAGTTTCAAAGTCTTCTAAAAACACAGTAATCACATTGCTATCATATACCTGCACCTGAAATGAATCTGAGATCTGCTCTCCATTGCATTCACCCAAAAGCCCGATCGTTGAATTTCCAACTGAGTTACTTGCCGTTAAAGATAATTCAAAATTATCAATATTTGTTACAATTAGATCAGGATTCGAGTTTTGGACAACAGTGATATTTTCAATAGGTAAACCCTGTTCATTGGCAAATGTGCTGGTTAGATCGATGGTAGTAGTTTGCCCACTTCCGATATTGATGTCGTCAACTGGATTTTGAACGTAAATATCGAGGTAAGTATCTAAGGCGTCATCTATCATTGCTTCATCAGGTCGCGGCCAAGAATGATATAATAATACGTTATTGTCACCGATTAAAGCGTAAACAGGATGTGATCCAGTCATATATCCCTGTTGTTCCATCCAGTCCATATCCTCAGACCAGGGATATGATATCTGAACAGAGCCACCAAAATACGTATTCCAGTCGTAGGAAGAAAGAAAATACACATGTCCACCAGCAACGTATTCTTGGTATAAATCTTCTATGTGCGGAGCCCCCGTCACACAAGTTCCTCAGGTATGATCTCCCCAAAAGAATAAAATCACTTTTTCCTGCGCCGTAAGTTCATAAATTGAGTGTTCTTCTCCATTGCTATCTGCCCAATTCAAATCTTCAACAGTATCGCCTACTTCATAGGCAAAACAAAAGAACGAAATTATCATTACAAAAACTACCAATAATACAATTTTTTTCATATCAGCTCCAATCATTAATTTAATTATTAATATTGCATGAATAGTGCCAAACAGTCACTTCATACCCAATTGCTTTATTTACATACTGTTAGGAATGTTTCTTGTTAAGAACTAATATGCACACATTTTGTGCACCGCCAAATTTTTAAGCTTCAATTTTTTAGCAGTGCGTATATTTTATGCAATTAATTGACAAATAAGTGTTCCTGTTTTTCTTGATATTGATTGTTTTTATTAATTGATGTAATATTGCTTAGGAGAGTGTATGAATCTTTTTCCTCATGGTAAAGAAGATGAAATAGCTGCAAAGCATGCTGAGAATCTTCAACGCAAGTTTGAATCTCTTTTTCAAGCTGGAGATTTTATTAAAGCTCGAGAATGCTCTGAACAGTTAAAACAAGATTCAATGACTGATAGTTACCTTCCAGGAGTAGTGCTTTCATTTATCAACACTAGTCGGATTGAGAGTTATTTCCAACAATTTGGAGGTGCAATCGACAATTTGATGAAAGCTTTGGAAATTTGTGAGAAACTTAAAAATCGACAATTTAGTTCTACAGTTTATGAAAATTTGGGAATATGTTATTCACAATCTGGAAACTATGAAAAAGGATTGGAATTAATTTTAAAATCACTCGAATACTACCCATCCAACTCACATGCTCTTACTAATGCTGGAAATATTTATCTCCATTTGAATGAATTAGATAAAGCCATGAAATGTACACAAAAAGCCATTGAAATTCACACTCAAAAGGGAAATCTATCTTCTAAGGCATATGCTGTAAATAATTTGGGAGAGATATTATTTAAGGAAGGAAAGCATAAACAAGCTATCCTGCAATACGACATTGTTCTTTCGATTGGTTTAAAAGAAAATAATTCTCACATAATTGGAATGGCTTACCTGGGTAAAGCTCAAATCTATAAAATTGAGAAGAAATTCGATATAGCATTAGAAAGTATATCGAATGCCTTGGAATCTGCTAAACAAAAAAATGATAATTACTTAATTGAGCAGTGTTACATTTTCTACTCTGAAATCTATAAATTAACCGGAGAATATAAGAAAGCACTCTTTTATACAGAACAGAAACAGCTGGAAAAAGAAAAATTACTGAATATTGAAACACGACAAAAATTAAATAAAATGCAGGATAAATATAATTTTAAAATCGCAGACCAAAAACAACGGGAATCACTTTTAATAGCGTCTCAAAAGAAAATTCAAAAGAGATTTAAACATTTACAATCAGCATACGCTGAAGTAACCGGTATTGGAGAAATTGGAATGTTCTCTTCAATAATGCAGGATATCGTAACTATAGCAAATCGTTTCCATGAAGATCGAAAAGTACCTGTATTAATCGAAGGAGAAACCGGAACTGGAAAAGAAATAATTGCCAGGATCATACATCACGGAAAAAGCAAATCAGTAGTTCCATTTGTAGTTATAAACTGCGCTGCTATATCTCCCTCTTTATTCGAAAGCGAACTTTTTGGTTATGAAGAAGGAGCCTTTACAGATGCGAAAAAAAGTGGTTCAATCGGAAAATTTGAAATTGCTCAGGGAGGCACTTTGTTTTTAGATGAGATCGGTGATTTACCAATTGATCTACAACCAAAACTTTTAAGAACATTGCAGCAAAAGGAACTTTATCGTATTGGTGGGAAAAAGCCTATCAAACTTGACGTAAGGGTAATTTGTGCAACAAACAGGAATCTACAGAATGAGATAGATCAGAATCGATTTCGTAGAGATTTATTTTACAGATTGAATACTGGCAGGATATTTATTCCACCACTTACTGAACGAAAAGAGGAAATTACAAAATTGGCTCATATGTTTCTAACTAAATTTTCTAAAGAAAAGAACAAACAATTTCATAGTATTTCACCTCCGGCAGAAAAAATGCTGAAGGATTACAATTGGAAAGGTAATGTACGTGAACTGGAAAATTGTATTGAAAGAATCGTATTGTTAAATGATGAAGAAATTTTGCTGCCGCATCATCTGCATTTCCTGGAATATGATGGAAACCATGATCAGAAAATTGATTATAAATATCTTCACTTAAATTTCCCTGATGAAGGAGTTACATTTGGTGAAATTAACAGAGCAGTTATTAAAAAAGTGTTGGAGTTGTTTAGTGGCAATAAAACTCAAGCTGCAAAGTATCTGAAAGTATCCCGAAATACAATACACAACATATTGAATAGATAGAAAATCGAATCGAAAAAGCCCCGACCGAAATCGGGGCTTGTAGAGCGAGCTGCCAGCTCGCTGGATTATCTTATCGACCTAGCAGGTCGATCTACATCATTTCATCAAAATCATTTTCTTCTTTTCTTGATAGTTACCAGCTTTCATTTTATAGAAGTAAACTCCGCTGGAAACCTGCTTTTTGTTACTATCCTTACCATTCCAGATCACATTGTGGTGATCAGCTGGAAGTTCATTATCGACGAGTGTTATTACTTTCTCACCTTTAATATTGTAAACTTCCAAAGTGATGTGAGTAGCATCATCTAATGAGAAAGCAATGTTGGTTGTTGGATTAAAAGGGTTAGGAAAATTTGTTAAGTTATTAAATTCTTGCATTAGATTATTATTATCGTTAATTTCTGTAATTTGAAGATTTTCATACCAGGCAATTTTACAATCATTAAAAGAAGCAGAAAGAACATCCATATCGTCATCATTGTCCATATCAATGGCATAAACTGAACTTGCACCATCGGCATTTGTAGTAATGTTATAAGATACAAAATTCTCGTCTCCATCATTTTCATACCAAGAAACTGTATCATTAAATCTAGAAGCTGAAAGTATATCCATATTGCCATCTCCATTTAAATCTGCTGCATAAACTGATCTGAACTCTTCAACATTTGTAATGATATTATGGTCTGTGAAACTTTCATTACCGTCATTCTCAAACCAGGAAATTTCAGAATTAGAATATACACAAGACGCTGAGAGAACTTTATTGCCTAAAATCAGTAAAATCACGGTCAGAATATGTGTTATCAAATTCTTCTTGCTTTAACATAATAAAAATGATCGTATGTTTTAGAGGTTTATGCTTTAACTATAAATTTACTCGAAGCTTTTTGAAAATTTGAGTGAATTCAAATAAAAATCTCAACTTTTTCCAGAAACATCCGAAAAGCAATCCCCAATATTAAATCTCCATTTCTCGAGCTTATTCAACAGAGTTTCCATGCATGGTAAAGCATGGAAACTCTTAATTTGTTATGGGCATCTAAATACATTAACGCTTTATTTCATTAAGTTTGTTACCCTGAGTAATAACATATTTTTTGTTACCAATTAGTTTAAATTCTTGAACGGTTCTTTTACTATCCGGCCAAATGATTTTTACATTTGCCCTAGTATGTTCTCCTAAGCCGAAGTGCAATACTGCATCACGTTGAAGTGTATATTTTCCGTGCCCCCCATCAACAAATTGTATTTGTGTAACACCATTACAGGTAACTTCAACTTTTGCACCAATTGCCATTCTATTTGTACCGGTTGTGCCGATAAGTTTTAACTGAATCCAATTGCTTCCTTCACCCATTACATTTTCATAAAAACTTATCTGACCGATTGATTTAACTTCATCTGATCCTTCACCTTCATCTCGAATTCTGTGGTGACCGATAACAATATCAAGATCACCATCTCCATCGAAATCTGCTACGGCTTGTCCCATTGCTCTGTAATGTAAAAAATAATCATCTGTATCTAATCGCTCAAATGTGAATGGACTTGTTTGATGATAGAGCAAACCCCAGTTACCGGCATAATCTGAAGCTCCGATAAAAACATCTTTCCAACCGTCATTATCAAAATCAAACACTGCTGCTGTCATCTCGCCATGGTTCCACCAAGTATAGATATTTTCCCGAGTCAATCCCATTTCTTTGTAACCGGGTCTTGTAAAGCGAATATTCGGATTACCGGTATTAACTAATATCTCGCTATGATCAGATACATCACCGACATCAGAGTGAACAATTTCGGTCGTCAGCAAATCTACAAGACCATCATTATTTATGTCTGCACAGACTGTTGTTCCGGAATTACCACCAAGTTGATATGGTTGTGTACATTCTTTATGATCATACCATCGAGACCAGTTTTCAAACATTTCGTGAAGACTGTCACTCAATGCCGGACAGTTCTCAGCACCTTCTGCTTCCGGATTATTCAAACAATAAGCCTGTGCGTTAAGATCAATAGTCCAATCTTCATTGTCATCATAGGCATAACCGGATGCAACTGCCTCGTTGACATATCCAACCTCACCGTTGTCATTTAAAGTACCACGCCAAAGGTGATTCGGTGCTCTTCCATAAGAAGCAGTCAGTAGTTCAGGAATTCCGTCATCATTTAAATCTTGAGCGACACAACCCCATGACCAGGCATGAGCCAGTCCTTGATTGATAAAATTAGTAGAGTCATCCCAAGAGTGTGTGATTAGTCCGCAGTCTTCAGTTACGTCTATGAAATCTCCTGTGCCGTCCCCTTTGAATAAACGATCTTGAGCAGGGGGAAAATATGAATCACTTTCTGACTGATTAGCAACCCATAAATCCAGGTTTCCGTCACGATTATAGTCTGTGAAAGATGCCCCTGTGGGTATTACTGAAAGAGTTTCAAATCTAACCGGACTATCCTGTGGCCCTTTTCTAAATGTTCCGTCTCCGTTATTAAGCATTAATTCTGATGTTAAAAGATCCTTTTCTTCAGGCAATCTTCTTCTGTTACCGACAAAAAGATCAGCAAACCCATCATTATTCACGTCTCCGGCTGCAAAAATAGTACCGGCTCCGTGGTTAACTTCACCGGATGCGTCTGGGAATACGACTGCTAATCCTGATTGTTCCGTAAAATCTTCAAATGTACCGTTTCCTGTATTTCGGAGAATCCAATTTCCTTGCTTTCCTTTGTGAGGTGCTCCGTAATTTCGTATAAGTAAATCCGGTAAACCATCACTATCTATATCCACTACGACAAAAGTGATACCAGTTACACCTTCCAGATTCCATTCTTCGGTTGCTTCTTGAAAAGCCTTAGTTCCTTTTGACCACCTGTTTCCCGGATTACTCTTTGATACTGTTATTATATTTATATTACTAGTACATGAAAGCAAGAGTAATAAAATTAACAATACTGTAAAATGTTTCATATTTCTCCTTATTCTATTGAATTTTAATGCCACTAATGTTTTGCGTAAGCGGCGGGTTTCTGAGTATCTTCACTAAAAGCGAACAGTCAATGGTTTGAATCGTAAGATTCAAGCCTAAACGGACAGGTAACCCAACCCGATGATACGCCTGTTATGTGAATTATTTGCGGATTACTTACTTTTTTTATTGATGGTTTCAATTCTATTCAATTCATCAATACCCATTCCTTCATTTTTTAAAAATTCTGTAATAATAATAGTCTTTCCATCAACATAAGAATCAATATCGTTAGGATATTTTTCTGCAAGTTCACGCTTAATTTTATTATACGCTTTAATTGCTTTTTCATCATTTCTTAAATGTTTTCTTAACAATAGATGATTTCTTAAATTTTCACATCCATCTATACATACGTATAAATTGTGCTCCATCCACTTGATATGCTTATTATCTTTTTTATATTTAAATGCTTCTCTTCCTTCAACTCCAAAATTGCCAATATGATTATAGCCTACGCTATTTAAGCGTTCTATTACTTGTTTATTATCATTATTGCTAATTACAATAATATCAATATCCAAAATAGGTTTTGCCCACATTCCTTCAACCGAAGTACTACCTACATGTTCAATTTTCACATTGATATTTTTTAATAATTTTTTATAGAATTTATATGCTTTTTCAAATTCCAATTTCCACTTTGGGTTATACGACTCAACAATGATTTTGCTCAAACTATCTTTCTCCTTATACTTCTCTACTTTTTTATATTTTCATCTTGTATCAAGCAAATAATGTTTGGCGTGTGCGGCGGAATCAGAAGGATTCCAGCCGTAAACAAACTGACCAGCCGTTTGAATCGGAAGATTCAAACAAAGAGCACTGACCAACTCTACTGCCGACACGCTTGTTAGGTGAATTTGATCAAATGATTTCAATATACAAAAGCCCAACAATGTTATTCATTGAATCCAAGCAAAATCCAAATTTCAATGTGTAAAATCGAAATTTTACCAGAAAAACTACCAAAACTCCATGCCTTACCAAAAGCATTTTCATCATCTATGAGAATATCAGTAAATGAAATAATTATTTGTATAGTGCTTTTCATTTCTTCCCATTTCCTTAGTGCATCATAGTTTGATATCATATATTTGTTTTTGTCACCTTTTAACATTAATAGATTGAATTCTTCAGCCCATTTCTTCTGATCAATTCTATTTTTTGAAAGCTGAGAAATCCTGTGACCGGCTTCTTTAGATGATAATGTGTCAATTATCACACGTTCGTATAATTTATCATTCATCTCTCTTAATAAATCCTTAAATTCAATTTTTTGAGCTATCATTTCGATGTTTTCTTCTTTCTCGATGATTTTAATTTGTTTTTGTACTAGGTTGTTTGAGTGTATAGCTATGAATAATGCAAAAAAGGTTATAGTAACAGAAATTATTATTACATACGATGATCTTATTGTTGCAAAGTTAATCTTTTCTTCTTCAGTTTTTAGGTTTAATATTGAACATATCTTTCTTTCGAGCTTTGGATTTTCAACAAACTCATTAATACGATCATCAATAATTTTACTTTTTCCACCGAGTTTTTCATTAAATTCTGTTAATTCTGTTAATGTAAGTTTATTTAAAGTTTTTTTGTATTCATGAATAGTCATATAACCTCTCTAATAAATTAAATTCACCTAATGTTTTACGTGCGCCACGACTCTTCTTGCTTTTCTTCCTGCTTATTGTGGGCACGTTTGTTACAAGCAACTTTCATCCGGCTCTATTTCAACATCATTATTTTTATAGCTGTTTCTTTTCCATTCTGTTTTAACTTTACAACATACTGACCAGTGGAAACAGACTTTCCTAAATCACCCTTTCCATCCCAGTTAATCTCGAAAGTTCCTTTTCCGGTGTAAGCATCGATCAAGGTTTTAACTTTCTGGCCTTTAATATTATAAACTGCCAGTTCTATGTTGCCAGATTCAGCAAGATCTAGTTTAATCGTGGTTGAAGGATTAAATGGATTTGGGTAATTTGAAATTTTTATTTGAGTGATTGGTGTGATTATGTCTTCTTGAACTGAGACAGAATCTTGATACTCATAAGCACCAATATCAATTATTGCCATTCCATCACCATCTCCGTCTACCACTCTCTCGTTATACAATAAATCCCAAGGTGGAATGAACAAACCTGTTGTATCCGGTGTACCGGCATCGATACAGGGAGATTGTTCTGTTAGTTGATATGGATCATCACCTGATAAAAAGAAAAGCGGATCTTCATCTATATTGCCCTCCAGCCAATTAACAATATTGGCATTGTTCTGATTATAAATAGTACTTTGACCACCTTGAATATTACAATGAGAAATATTGAGTTCTGCCATATAACCAATTGGAGAATTATCAGGTAGAAAAATCTCATAATTACAGTTATTGCGCATTATATTATTATGAAACTCTATGGGATTTCTTAATATTACCAATGTGTACGTATTTGTATTATCAATGAAAGTTGTATTATTTATTTCTATATTGTCAGAGCCATCAATATGTACTGTTCTATCTGCTGTTCCTAAGCACTGATTATTTTCGAATAGACAATTGGAAATAGTATATTTACCACTCTCTCCATTTAGAGTATTAAGGACTAATGCACTGACTCCATATTCGCATGCATCTATTACATTACCCGAAAATACAGTATTTTTAATTATTATGTCGCCATCATTATAAGTATTAGTTTGTAACCCAGCACAAAGTTGAATTGAAGTTGTACCTGAGCATGTATTATTAATAAACCTGCAGTCATCCATTTCAAGATGATTAATTTCACAGATATAAGCAGCAGCTACACCTTCCGGAGTAAAACAATTAATGAAATCTACATTTTTAAAATACATACTTTCTGTAGGACTGCTTGTAAATGCTGGTAAAACATCACTACCGGTAAAATTTTGAATAACTAAGTTTTCAAACACTGTATTATTTGAATTAAACACTAATAACATTCTGGAATTGTAGATGATATTTTGGAAAGTCATGTTTTTTAAAACAAAATTATCTGCTCCTCCCATTACGAATAATGGGTGAAATCCATTTTCCCCATCAATAATCGTAGTGGTCTTACCGGCACCGATAATTTTAATATTACTTTTCCCACCAAAAGCCAAATACTGCTCATTTGCACTTTTGCTGTACACACCGGGGGCAAGATGGATGGTTTTAGGATTCAAGCTGTCGGATTCGATCTTGCGAATTGCCTGAACAATTGTCTTCATCGGTTCATTCGGAGATAAACCGGAATTTGTATCATCGCCATCCGGTGCAACATAAAGATCACTATTGACCTGTTGCAAAGATGAATTCAGGATATCGAAAGTGTACGGGTTAGGATACAATGACATTTCAAATTCATTAGCAAAGTATCTGGTTGGATCCAAAATTGAAAACGTATCAACAATTACTTCATTTGTTTCACAATAGATTGAATACAAATCCAATCCGGTACCTGCAATATTATCATATATGTTACATCTATTGATATCGTCAAAAGTAAAATTGGCATCATCCATCATAATACCACCTGCAGATATGTGAGCAAAATTATTATGAATGGAGACACCAGATAATGCAAGGATACATCTATACGCATAAATCCCACCCCCAGCTTCAGAATTATTCTTTGTTATTTGGCAATTTTTAATAGAAAAAGATGTTGGTTGTTGATATGCACCTCTTACATGAACTCCACCTCCGTCGCTTTGATACCATTGACTTCCCCAACCATTAGTAATCGTGAAACCCTGAATTTGAGCTGTAGTTTCAAAATTCATAACTCTAACACAGCTTGCCTGTTGCTGGCCATCGATCACTGTCGATGCTATATATGTTGGATCACCGGTTGTAAGCTCCAAACTGGCAACCATGATGTTTTTTCCATAGTAGATAATGTTTTCGTAATAAGTGCCAGGATAGACAAGAACAGTGTCAGAATCTACGGAAGCATTTATTCCTTCCTGAATTGTTATAAAGTTTCCCGTACCGTCTTGTTTGATATGCCAGGTGGTGGCGATTAGCAACGAATAAAACAAACAAAACGAACAAATCAATATTATTTTTATTTTCATATTTACCTCAAACTCACCCCAAACCCCTCTCTTAACTCTAAGAGAGGGGTTGAAGGATGATTTATTTAACGATTATTTGAGCAATAACATCTTCTTCGAAATTACCTTTTCATTAGTTTTGAGTTTGTACAAGTACAAACCGGAACTTACCTGTTTACCATTATCGTCTTTTCCATTCCAAACTACTGAAGTGTTGCCAGAAGGGAATTGACCTTTAGCAAGTTGTTTTACTTTCTGACCTTTCAGATTGTAAATATTAAGTTCTATTTCCTGTTCATTTGGCAAAGAAAAGAATAGTGTAGTCTCGGGATTAAAGGGATTTGGGAAATTCGAGATTTCAATTTTAGCAGGTGCAGGAGTGTCATTCTGTTTCCCTTTAAATGAAACATAATAGCAATCTCTGCTGTTATCGATCTGAATTGTACCTCTCACTGTTTTCGATGTTTCCGGTTCATAGATTACATATTCTTTGATCTGTTTATTAAGTCCACGGCTTCCATAAGAAAATTCAAATTCCAAATTCTGTCCTTGATTTTCTAAAATGTAAGCACATATCTGGGTAGAAGTATCCTGTACAACTGTAGCACCCTTACATTCACCATCTACATAAGCTCCGATTTCAGAAGGAAGATCTTCGGGATCTAACGATATGAAGACCGGGATATAGTCTGCTTCCTCTTCAAAAGTGAAATCCTGAGATCCAGGAACAATATATTTTTCGTGTGCTTCCTCGAAATTCCAAGAAAATTCTGGTATATCGCGTTCACACTTAACTATTATCATATCTCCGGAACTTATCGTATAAGGAACATCGGGCCAACCACTTCCCTTTTTAACTGCCCAATGCTGTGCCCTGATTTCAGTTAGATTATCCAGTTGTTCGGCAAATGCATCATAGATATGCTGGGTTTCTAACAGGAAATATCCTATCCAGTTTTCTTGATTGTTACCAAAAAGAGGAAATGTAGTGGTTGGTTCACATATTTCTCCGAATACTGTAAAATGACATTCACTCCAGGTTTGGAATTTGTAACCATAAGGACTAGTGATTGGATGAGTTCCATTGTGCCATGTTCCATTGTACGAGATATAAGCAGGAACTGAGTTTTGGGAATGTGGTTTAAACCAAGCTTCATCCAATTCGTCTTGTGCTGAAATAGGAGCCAGAAAATATTGCGCTTCATTATTAGCTTCAAGATCAAGAATATCGAAGGAGAGCCAGGTCCAGCCGGGTTCGCTAGTAGGATCGAAAGAATAGACTTCAGCATTAGTTAAAATATTTTCATAAGTAACAATCTCACCTTCACGAGGAATTACAACCAATGAATACTGTTGAACCTGAGTTCCACCGTTAATAGTACCTTGTGTTTGTACTCCTACAAAACCTTCATTTAGACCATCATATTCTTTATAAGAAAGATTATAAGAATCAGGATTTAGGATATCTGGTTCTGTATTTCGGAAAACATAAAGAGCTTTTCCATCGGAAAGCACAATGTTTACTTCATCATCTACATTATATAATGAATCTCGAAAATTGTATCCACATAAATCCTGCTCATTTAAAGCAGAAATTAAGCCGGCGATAACATCTCCGTTAAATTCAATTACATGGGACATAATGTAATGTAATAAAAGTTCCGTATCTCCGACAGTAGCAACATTAGTATGATCATTACCCAAAAATACCCAATTTAACGGATGATTATCAATGTCAAACCAATCCGGGTCTATCTCCAGACAATAATCTATCATTTCCTGTTTTGCATTCTGATTTCCATTATGCTGAAATGTGTAAGTCTTATCATTCCACTTAAATCTGTAAGGATGTTGTCCGGCAGCGTCTTGTGAAGTCCAACCTCGATCTCTGTCATGTCCCAACACAATTACAGCATCATAATTGATCATAGTACTCGTTATTCTTTCTTGAGCAATATCGAGTGGTTCGGGATAAACATCCGATGAAAACAATACAGCAAGTTCATCCTGTATATAATATTCATTATATGCAACCTGCAAACCATCTGAACCTGGGGCATTCTGAATACCAATTGTTGCAGAATTCAATGTTCCTGTCATTTCGTTGTGTTGGAAAATAATTTCACCTGTCGGATAAATAATTATCTGGAAATCGTAAGTTCCACTCTCGTTCCAATGAATAACATCATTGAACCAAACAACGAGTCGTTCATTATTAGAGTGATAGTATACATTCCCTGTTGCAGAAACGTTTGGATCATCATTATCAGGATTTAAATCATCCCAGAAACCAAAAATTGCTGGTCTGGGCGCAGCGGTCGATGGAATTCCGATATTTGAAAAAGCAGTATTATCATCACCAAATCCTATCCACCCATTCGGACTTATTCGGAATTCAGTATAAACATTTCCATAAAAGGTAAATTGGAAGCCTATTGGTATTAAATTTGTACTAACATCATTAGTCGGGAATGTAACTTGTGTATTATTTCCCGAAATATCAATCCAACTATAATTTAGATCACCTGGATCATTGCTATCTTGCCAGCGATGTTCAAATTGATCAGGTTCATGCCATTCACATTCATACCAACAATTATTGTACTCTCCCCATAAATAAAATGCTTGGTTATCAGGATCAAAAGGATGATGCCTATTGTAAGGAATTGCATAAGAATTATTTTTGTAATATATAACTCCGTATCCATCATTTTGACGAGCCTGACAAGATCGAGCTTTCTGAAATTGAAAAAATTCATTTGCAAGAGCATTATATTGAGAAATTTGATATCCTTCTTTGGCGAGCATTGCCATCATATCACAATCTGCATAACCTAAGCTGATAACTAACATAAACAGACATGTAAAAATTAGTACTTTCATCTTATCCTCCTATAAAAGGCTTATTCCCTTTTGTTTTCTCAAAATTTTTATGCAAGTTTTATTTTAAAAGGGAATGATTAACGATTTTAAATCAGTAATAAATACTGACTGACTAATTAACGAAACAGAGTTTTAATTTTAATAAATCGGGATATTGGGATTTATACACATTATTTTTTTCTATGTTCCTCTCATCTCAAATCCTCCTTCTTAAGTTGCTTGTAACATCTGTATGCCGTGCCCACAAAAAAGTTCGCATAACAAACTATAGATATTGGAAAAGTTCGTAATAACTCCATCCCAACTTCTTCATTTTAATTTTTCTTCTTCGATATTTAAACTGTCAAAAGGGCTTTTTATCCCACTTATTGCTTTCGATGTTACATGTGTGTAAATTTCTGTTGTCTTCAGGTTTTTATGTCCTAACAACATCTGAATATATCTGATATCTTCTCCATTCTCCAGTAAGTGAGTAGCGAAAGAATGTCGAAGAGTATGAACAGTTGCTTTCTTCTTTATTCCGGTTTGTCTAAAAGCCTGATGAAAGATTTTCTGAATAGTTCTAGGATTACATTGTTTGTTATCTGTAATTTCAAATAACCATGTTCTTGGTTTGTATTTTTTGTAATATTCTCGAAGAAGACTAAGCAATTCTTTAGATAATATTGTGGTTCTGTCTCTCATTCCTTTTCCATCTCGAATATAGATAAGCATTCGCTCGGAATCGAAATCTTCCATTTTAAGATTTATAGCTTCACTAATCCGCAGACCAGAAGAATAAATGGTTGAGAATAATGCAAGATTTTTTCTATTTTTTAGTTTTGAAAAAAATAGGGAAACTTCATTTTTACTCAAAACAACCGGCAATTTCCTTTCTTTTGATTTCGGTATTTCAAAATAATATGATTTTGTTTCTCTTCTCAGAATCTTTTCAAAATAAAACTTAATTGCACTGATTACTTGCTTCTGGTAAGAAAAAGAAATTTTCTTTTTGTTCAATAGAAACAACATATATTCCTTAACATCCTCATCAGTAAGTTCGGATGGATCCTTTTTTAAGTAAAAGTTGAAGAATCGAGTTATTTGATCTTTGTAAACCACAATTGTATTTTCACTGTATCTTTTTAAAATAAGTTGATCGCTAAAATCTTTCAAGGCTTTATCATAAGAATGTTGCAAGCTTTCTTCTCTAATCATTGTTTTGGATTTGGCAGGAAATAATTTTAGGAATTGATCTAAACATGCTTTGGTAAGTGGCATCACCCAGCTTTGTTGAGGTCCGCTGAAATAACATCCTTTAATTTTTACAGCGTGAATTTTCTGAAACTGAAAAGAAAAAACTTCAATTTTATATCTATTCTTTGAAATAGGTGTTAAACAATAATCTTCTGTTTTTATCTCATTCATTTCTTAAACATCCAGATTGTCCAATGGACTTTGGATTACACTCAAATCTCTTTTACTGACTTTCAGATATTTCATAGTAGTTTTACTGTTTTTATGCCCTAACATTTGCTGAATATAACGAATATCAACTCCCTTTTCTATTAAATGGATTGCAAAAGAATTTTTCAGGATTGTCAGCGTTGCAGGTTTATTTATTCCGCTTTCAATCACTGCCTTCTGGAAATATTTTTGGATTGTCCTTTTGGGAAATTGAATACCGGTTGATCTTTCAAATAACCATTTTTGTGGTTTGTATTGCCTGAAATATTCTCGAAGTAAATTCAGTATTTTTTTTGATAGAATAACAAAACGATCTTTATCTCCTTTTGCGCTGCTAATAAATATTTGCATTTTCTTCGAATTTACATCGTCTACTTTTATATAAGCTACTTCGCTCGGAGTCAAACCAGCAGAGTATATCAGAAAGATCATACATTTGGCTCTCAAATTCTTGATGCATGTTAGAATCTTGCTGACTTCTATTTCATTTAAAACTTGCGGTAATTTCTTTTCTTTTCGTGGTCGAGGAACATAATATTTTTCGACAGGTATTCCCAGAACTTTCTCATAATAGAATTTGATGCTGTTTATAGCTTGATTTTGAGCAGATGTTGAATAATACTTTTCTTCTACTAAATATAACAAGTATTTTCTGATCTGTTCGTGAGTGATATGTTCCAGTTTAGTTTCAGGATAATAATTCAAAAATCGTTGGAAATGTAACCGATATGTTTTAATAGTTGGTTCACTGTAATTCTTCAATTTCAATGTTTCAATGTATTCAGGAGGGAATTGCGGTCGTTTCTGCTGTTCAATAAATTCCAATTTACCTTCAAATTGTTTGTTCAATAGTTTTAAGTAATTATCACGATATGGAATATGCCAGAATTTATTGGAAGCAGACCATTTTCGTCCTTCAATTCGTTTAACTAATTTTATGATTTCTTCATCATAATCGAATAGTAAAGCAATTCGTCTCTCGTTTTTTATCGTGCAAATTCTGGTTTTGATAAACATAAATCAACCTCTGAAATATCTCAAAAACAAACTTGCTTTTTTGAATTATTTATGTCAAAGAAAATATTTTTCCGGTATCAGCTTATGCAAGTACTTTTTACCCGTGATTTTCTTTTTCTGTCTTTTGACATTAAAAAAAAATCAAAAAAAAGTTTGACAATTTTAGCGGAAAATAAAAAACGTAGCAGCAGAATGCTACTATGAAAAAGGAAGAATAATGAAAAATAGTAATAAGCTGTCGTCTTTGCTCAGGGAAATGGGGCTTAGTGAGTTGGAAGCAAAAGTATATATCTGGTTATTGGAAAATAAAAGAAGCACGGGGTACAAGATAGCAGTGCAGACAGGCAAGCCTGTTGCCAATACTTACAAAGCTTTAAGGAGCCTCGAAAAAAAAGGAGCTGTAATTTGCGATAACTCTTCCAATAAAACGTATTTTGATACAATTTCGGTTGAGGAGTTTCTGAACAAAATTGAGAAGGAATTCATCAAACAAAGAGAGAAGATCATCGATGAAGTAAAGAAACTGGATGTACAGCAGGAACCGATCGGTATCTACGAACTGCAATCTGCAGAACTGGTTTACGAAAAAGCTGTCGGTATGATC
>Ga0207996_1000760_pt1 | contig 26311 bp, 22 predicted proteins | sample AntAceMetag02UKG_FD_184773 | JGI IMG/M metagenome (GOLD analysis project Ga0207996, IMG submission 184773) | Saline lake microbial communities from Ace Lake, Antarctica - Antarctic Ace Lake Metagenome 02UKG (SPAdes) (version 2) | ecosystem: Environmental > Aquatic > Non-marine Saline and...
TCCAGGCATATTTCCAAAAAGATATTTTCTATAAGATAATCCGGGCTTGTCCAACAAACGGTTCAGATTGTGGTTCGTTCCTCACACAATCTAACCTTATTCGTTAGGTTTCTGTTTTTAAGATTCTACATTCCCACCGGGCAAAACAACTTCAACCTTTTTCGTGTTGCGGTTGAAATAAGCCAATGCCATATGGTTTGTATTTTTTACTTTTTTCAATTCATTTGAAAGATGATCGTCTTCTTCAGATATAAAGTGTTCTTTTAGGCAATTGAAATAACAGTCAACGGTTTCTTGGAAAAGTTCATCGGAAGAATCATCAAAGAACAGAAGCTTGATATTTTGCCCTGATTTTGAATTTACGTAGATCGAAAAAATCATGGAAAATATTTGTTCCTTTGAAACCTTTCCTTCCGTTCCGACCATTTTCATTCTGAATTCAGCATTTTCGCCAATAAATCTTTTTCGTAATTTCTTAATTCCAATTTTCAAAAGGCCATAATGGTCTTTCCCCATTTCTTGAAAGAATGCTCCAAAATAGGATTGCCCGACAAACAAAACGATTGCTGTGGGTATCATCCATTCCAGCGCTGCAAATGCACCGTCCGGTGGCCTTTTTTCAAGTTTGAATGATGCACCAGATTCTTTAATGATGCTGAGTAATTCCTCGAGCAATTCGTCGGGTATGTCTTCAACGTATGATAGTGCTAAATTAGGCGTTTCTTCTGCCATACCCACCTCCATTTATGTTTTGAAACCTAACAATTATTATCACGAAAATATTCTAAATAACGTTAATAAATTCAAAGTTATCTTGATAATTAGAAATCAAATTTATTTAAAGGTATTTTAACTTCTATATTCATTTCAAATGTATTAATCTATCCAATGGAATGCTTCTCAGTTTGCGATTTATGTCGCAGAGGAAGAGGGCAGCTAAGTTCTTTTTCAGGTCGAGGTTCAGGGCTGCGAAGCAAAAAAAGCCCCGTCTTTCATTTTAATGAAAAAACGGGGCCTTATTTTTCTGCAATAGAATGTCTTGTCAACTGATCATCCTTTTTTGAAGTTCAAAATCAGATCAAAAATAATTCGAATTACTATATATCAGATTAATATATAAGTCAATTTATTATCTTTTTAGTCCTCTAACGTACACTTTATGCTTGACAGAAGGAATATAGGATGTCCCTGGTGCTTCGATCCTGAAGTTTACAAACGTTCTCCTTGGTATTCAAGAGAAATAATCTGATCAGTCACTTCTGTAAATGCTACATCGTGACTAATCAGAAAGAGCTGGTCGTACCAGTGCTCCGTCACTTCTTCGCGTCCCACGTCAATGGCCCGGAATGCATGCGCTAAATTAGATCGGCGAGCTGCATCGAGATTTGAAGTCGGTTCATCAAAAAATGCAACTCTCGCACCAATGGTCTGTAACAAGGCCAAGCGCAGGGCGACTACAGCACTCATCGTCTGCCCACCGGACAACTGGTCATCGGTTCGCTCCCTTAACTCACCATCCTGCATGTCCCGCAGAACAATCTGGTATTTGTCTCCCCAGTAAAGCTCTTCATCGGTTTCGGCTATGTTGCGGTAAATAATGTCCGCCCGTAAACTTATTTCTTCTCGGAAACGTTCTGAGAGCTGTGCTGAAACATTATTGAAGATCTTGTTTCGTAAAAAATTGACCAACTCTTCTTTGCCTTCAAAGCTTTTCTTTTCAGCCAACCGAGCCTTGATCTCTTTTTTAATCCGGTTCATTTTTTTGATCTCTTCTTCGAGGCGAAGTCGATCCTTCCCGAGATCATTAATTTTCTGCTTTATAGTGGCAACCTCTGCAACCAGGTGCTCTTTTACCAAGCGTACCTCTGCATGGCGTTTCGAATCATAATCTTTTTCCAGCTTGAAAAGCTCTTTCTGTTTGGCAGCAAGGGCCTGTTTCAATTCCTCAAAAAGCTTTATCATTTTTTTCAAGGATTCGCGCCGATTGTTCAGATCCTTAGCGTCCTTCTGATTGGCAAAGAAAGCATCTCGGGCGACCTGGTGTTCAGTCCGTAATTTTTCGATCTTTGCTATTTCGGTATCCAGATTGATGTACTTCTTGAGGTCTTCTTTCCGGGCTACGGCCTTTTTCTCGGCCTCTTCCTGCTGCTTTTTGGTCCCTTCAAAAGCACGCTTGCGATTTTTGTTCTCATCTCGTCTCTTGGATAGGGCGATTAGCTGTTTTCCAAGTTCCTGTGCCCTAACTTTAATTGAATCCAATTCGTGCTGGGCTTTTTCGGCCGCTGCGATTTCCTCGCTCAGACCCTTCAATTGTTTGTCCAGAGCAAGTCTCTTTTCGTCCAATTCGTCTACCTTGGTGCTGAAAACATCCCGCGGGGCTTTACCTACAATATTTTGACACTGTTCCTTGAAAAAAGGGCATATCCCTTCGGCCAGTTTTTCCTTCCCTTCCTGTAAGCCTGCCCGCCTCCCTTCGAGAAGTCCCTTGCCCAAGCGAAGTTTTTCTGCCTCTTTTTTTAGCTCCGGCAAACGAGTCGCAGTCTTGTGCAAACTATCATCTATGGCAAGGGCTTTCTGATCTTGTTTGAGCTTGCTTTCTTCTTCCGTAAGTTGTTTATCGGTTTTTTCAACTTCACGCATTTCGTGATCAAGAGTTTGGGCAAGTCGTGCAGTTTCTTTATCCAGTGCGTTTATATCCTTCTCGATCTCCCTTCTCTGTTTCTCCTGTTCCCTCAATGACTTAAGATTAGCTTCTGCTGCCTCAAACGCTTCCTTACCGGCCCGGTTCTTCTCCAGAGTTTCAAGAGCCTGTTCGGCCTCTTTAACCCTTTTTTTCTGGTCAGCTATTTTCCCTTCTCCGTCACGAATGCGATTTTCAAGCACCTGGTTATCTGACTTTAATTTATTAGATGCTCTTTCCTGTCCATCTAGTAGAAAGAGCTGTTTTTCGGTTTCGGAAAGAGTCTTTTCCTTTACTGATATCTCCTTTTGCTGTGCTTTCGTTTCGGCTACAAAACTGCTCAATTCCTTTTTTCGTTCGGGCAGGGCTGCAACCTGTTCCTGTTTGCCCTCTATCTCAACGGTCAGTATTTCAATCTTACTTTTGACTGCCGCCAGCAGTGTGCTGGTGCCTTTATATGTTTTGCGCCAGGCATCGATGCCGAGGATCTCGTCAAAGGCCTCCTGACGTTTGGTTGGCTGCTTGATTACAAAAGGACCCAGAAATTCGTTCTGAAAAGGGCCGATCACCAGTTTATATTGATCGGCCAGAGAACGGCCGCTATCAAGCCCGAGCAGTTCCTTTATGCGGGCTTCCGTTTCCGGGGCTCCGACATGGTCCTCAACTTCAAAAGTTCCGTTGATTTCTCTGGCCAGCAGCCATTTTGAACCGGCCCCCACACTGCGGGAAACCCGATAGGTTTCACCATCATCCGTTGCAAAGGTCACGGCTATTTCACCTTTCTTGGCACCGATGGTGATGAAACGCTCGATGTTACCAACAAAGTCACGGGCATCAACTCCGAACAAGGCGTAGCCAATGGCCTCAAAGATCGTGCTTTTACCGGCTCCGTTGACACCGGAAAGGACATTGATTCCGTTTGCAAAATGCAGTTCCTTGTCGATGTGGGATTTTATGTTCTTTAGAGATATTGTAAGGATTTGCATTGGTCAAATCCTCTCCGAGAAAAGCCCGAGCAATTCGTCATTTTCAACATCACCCTTCAATACCAGGTCTCGGATCGATAGAGATAACCGGGTTAGCTCATCTTCATGACCCCGGTATTTGCTGTGCGCCCCGATCAGTTCATGCAGCACATCATTTTCAATCTCGGCAAGGGACTTTTTGACAACTTCCTCCCCACCTGTCCGGGCCACCAAAGAAAGGTGATTTTTTATTTCTACGTGCAATGGCGAAGCAAACTCATCAAGTGTCAGCTTTAATCGCTCGCGACCCAGCTCAAAGGGGTGAAAACCAACCCGTCCGGCCAGTCTCAGTTCAAGCAATGGCGCACGCTTATCGGATATATCAGCCAACTTTTCCTTTACCTGCTCTTGGAAACGGACAATGGCATTATCAGCATCTTCCGTTCCGTTTAGATTGATGGTTTCGACTATCATCGGGCGGGGATCGGTTGGCCTAAATTCCGGGGAAAACTTGCCATTATCGAAGGTAACAAAATAGTACCCTTTGTCGTATTTTTCTTCGCCGAAGTTTACCCGTTCAGGAGCTCCGGGATTGTATGCATAAGGAGCCCCTTCCGGGGTTTCAATCACGTATGGTTTATGGCCGTGACCAAGGGCGACGTAACTGAATTTTTCAGCCAAGGGATGGGCTTCTTCAATCTTCATGTTGCCGATCTCGACCGGCGAGTATTTCCAGATGCCGACATGGAAAAGCAACAGATTGTTCTCGGTAGTTACCGCATTACAGATTCGCTCAACATGGCTTCCGGCTTGAGCGCCGATATAACCAAGGCCGTATATATTCAAGCCACCTATCTCTATATGCCCACCCATCCCTGTCTCTTCATCGAATGGATCGAACTGATAGCCACCATCTTCGGTACGGGTAGGACGCAGCAGACGGATATAGCCCATCTCAGAAAGGGCTTCCATCCATGAGATATTGTTGCGCCGGTGAATCCAATCATGGTTGCCTTCAATGGCAATACAAGGGATGCCCGCTTCTTTTAGTGGTTGCAGAGTTTCGATGGTTTTGGCAAAGGTCTTGGGCAGGATCTGGCCGGTGTGGAACAGATCACCACCAATTAGAAGAAAGTCGACCTTTTCAGCTAGAGCATCCACCACGATGTCCGACAGGCAACGAAAAAAATCCTCGTACCGTTCAGCTTCGCCGGACGAGTTGCGGTATGTTTTGCCGAGATGGATATCTGCGGTGTGAATGAAGCGCATTGATTCCTATTTTGATGGTCAAAATGGAGCTCTAAGACCTAAAAAAGCTTATTGTTGGGATAAATAAAATGTAGATTCATATAGTCAACTTGGTCCGACCCAACACAGCCACAATTCCCTAGCTCTCTTCATTGCTAGACATAGCTAGGATCGTTTTTTCTACTTAAGTTGTCGAGGATATGTTGCCCGCAACGAAGTAAATAATCATATGAAATTATTTGGATGTTATTAAGATTGCAGTTTAACATCCTTAAAGCTTCATTTTGTTCGTCTATGAAATCATCAGTCCGACCAATAATAATTTTGATACGTGGTCTAAGTACTTTTACTTTATGTTCATCCTGTAGCTGTAGTTTGTAATTATCCATTTGTTTCAAATAGTGACCGCATTGCCCTATAGCTTTAGAGAGGTCGGCTGCTGGATAATAACTGTTATGACTTTTATCCTTGTTTAGTATTATATGGCTTGGTCTTTTTAATTCTATTAAATCTATGAATCCATCCATTGATTCCAGTACGATATCTGCTTCACTAAAAAGTGCTATTTTTCTAAAATCAGTTTTGTGGCTCTTGTATTCAACGCCAAAAATCCATTGCAGATTACGTTCAATCCATTCTTGGAATATGGCTTCAGGCTGCCCAGCTACATAGTTCTTTAAATTCGGTAATTTCTTTATAGCAGAAAGGAAATTTTCTTCTTTCTCTAACTTCAGTAATGTTTTCAAATTATCAAATTCTTGTTTATACGTTTTGAGTTTGTGCGTAGCTGCTAAATTTTCTAAATCGATTTCTTCTAAAGATTCTAAGAGGACGTCAACTCTTTCTTCTTTACCCGCGTTTCTGTTTAAAAATTTAATTACACTTCTCAAATCATCTAGGTTGTTGCCATCTAGACTTTCTAGTATGGATTGAATTTGATCTGTTGTTTCAATGAACTTGGATGACGAGACTTTGCTTGGGGTATTTATGATAGAAATTTGATTTAAGTGTTGATAAAGAGATATGATCTGATCAAATTTAAACTTTTCAGCAAAAATTGGTTCAGCGGTAATTTTATTATATGCATAAAAGGACATTTGCAAACTATCAGTAGTAGTTATGTCATTATCAATCCCGCTAAAATTAATTTGCAGAATGACATTATCATTTGAAAATATTTTTTTATTGTATTGAACGCTCATTTTATATTTTTGCTATTACGTTAGCATATCCTTCCCAATTTGGATTATATCGTTCGTCTGTCTGGAAACTGCCTTCATCTTCCATACATTGAATATTCGATATTTCTTTTATATCAAATGTCCTAAATTCATTTTTAGCGTTTGTATCTGAGACCCCGTCTGTTTGAACAATGTGTACTTTTGTGCTTTGTATTCTTGTTGTTTTTGTTGTGAAAATAAAAATGGCGTGTGGATGGCCTACACGGATGCCCTCAACTTTTCCCACTTTGTTATATTCAAATTTTATTGGTTTTCTTTTTTCAATAGCTTTTATCAATGTTTGGAGTGTATTCATAATAGATTCTCCTAATATATTGGTTATGGTTGCCGCCATTCAGAGCCTCTCTCATATAGACTTTCTCGTTATTTTCCATGATTATTTCTCTTTGTTTTAAGCAAATAAGTCTTATTCAATCTGTGAATATAACTTATTTACATTTTTATTAATAAACGCATTTAATCCTGTTCCTACTTTAGCTAAACTCTTCATATGTTCAATATTATCTCTTCCAGCGGAGGCATAATCATAGACATATACCTTGCCGCTACTTTCGAACTTTACTTTGATAAAATCAGAACCAATTTCATATCCAACAACCCCTGAGTCACCACCTAAATTTTTGTATCTTTCCATCTCTGGGTCCTTTTATTAATTAATAGTTGAAGTCTACCTCATAGATTTTTCAATTCACCAAGTATTTTGACCATTGCCAACGTATCTAATCGGCAGTATTCCAATAGACCTTGTCGGAGTTCTGCAAGTTTCACAGGATCATCAATCTTGCACATCTCGTGGTAAACCCGCATGGCCATCATTCCATCAGAAACACTTAAATCTTCATAGGAAAGCTCCGGCACCAGAACAGGCAGCACCTCTTTGATCGAATAAGAACCTCGCATCTGCCAGCGGTAAACATCCCGCTTTCTAAAAGGAACCATCAGGTCGCGAATGTTTTCGATCCGGGCATTGATACCATCAGCAAGGTCAGAGAGCGCTCCTGCCAGACTCTTCAGTACACCCTTTTCAAAGCTCTGGTTGTAAGTCAGAACGCAGGCACCCTCCGGAATTTCCGCAAGCAGCTTTTCGGCCAATTCCCGGCGGGGATCGTTGCCGGGTTCGACCAGATATTCGTAATGGATCGGATCTGCGCCCTCCTTCTCCTGGATATGCAGTGAATATTGAAAAGGCATCTTCTGGTAGGGGCGGGTGCCGTCAAAAGGAGGGATGGGAGTGGCGAAGGTTTCAAAATCGAGATGACAGAGCGGATACCAGAGACTATCAAGGAAATTTTTCACTCCGGCAGGGTTTGTCGAATCTTCTTTATTGATCGTTGAAATCGCCTGGAATCTTTGGGCGTCGTTCAGTTTGTCCAGCGGCAGGTCTTCAAGCCGGATGACCCCTTGGCTGAAGTATCTGAACTTGTCGATCCCTCGACCCTTGAGAGAGAAAATAGAGTCTTCATGAATATGCTGCCAGCAGTAGGGAACAAATTCACAAGGGTATGGGTATGTGCAATACCGGCCGATATCAATAGTCGGTTCATCGCCTTGGAGGGCTTCTCGCAAGTTAGTGATGATTGCAGACAAGGCTTCCTGTCGGGCCAGTGTCAGTTCGGTCACATCCTCGCTGGTGAATAATTGTTGCACATCAATATCACCCTGCCTCTCATACTTATTGTTGATATGCACGAGAAAAACTTTTGAAACAGGCAGGCCGGAATTAGTTGCCACGTAATACTGGATTGCCGTATCATCATAATTGGGGTCTTTAACGGTCGTGGACATCTTGACTTCGTTGATTTCCCAGGTCGCCCCGTTACGCACCAGAATATCCGCCCTGATAAAGATACCGTCGAAGGCAAAAGACGCTTCGTAGATAACCTCGGCTCCAGCCTCGATGAGTTCGAAAGTTTTAGCGATCTGTTCAGTAACGGACAAATCGGAAAAAGGAACTTCAGTGCCGCCTGGGAAAAGTTGCCGGGCAATGACTCCGACTTCCCGACCCCTTTGGAATTTGGCTTCGAGGTTCGGATCAGGAGAAATTTCAAAAGCGGGTGGTTTCTTGGAGAGATAGAGGGATTTCGGGCATTGAATACCCTTGAGGAGGGAAGTTTTACTGAGGTTAATAGTACGCTTTCCGTTACTCATTCTTGCCTCCATTGTCCCCTATGGCACTTTCGGGATATTCCATTGGTAAATCAGTAGTTCATTGCAAATGATAGTTTCTCTCTTTGGCTATCCTTTCCACTTTATTCACATTATAAACTACGCTGGGTTGGCTTGTCGGGTAGTGATTTGTTTGGGCCTTATTCCTTTCCTGAGTTGAATTGAATTACTTTTTCCCAATGAATTGCTCCGGTTGAATCGCAAAACATTTCCATAAATTCAAGGGAAAACTTATTGATAACCTTGCTGTATTCTTCAAGGAATTGATCGTTTTTCTCTTTTGCTCGATGCCCAAGAGGTTCGATAATTTCAGTATATAAGTTGTCGTTGCCAGAAATAAAGGCCCAAAATCTTTGTCCACACAATTTCAGGTATTCGCCTTTGTCGGGATTGTTGTCTTTGCCGTAACAACAACCATTGACCGCAATAACATTGAGAGATGAAGCAATGTTGGTTCCCAAAATACGCTTGGCCTTGCGAAAATTATCCTTCATTTTATTTATCTGGCTTGAGTTACCCCAGTTTGGCCCGGATTTAATGGAAACAATGTATTTAGCACTATTTTTTTCAAGTTCTAAGTCAATTCCTTCGGCAGAGGATTTGCTGCCATGATAAACATAGTTGCAAACATAAATTGCTAATCCTTCGAGAAAGCCACCGAATAATGTTTCTTCCTGTGAGGATAAATGAGCATCAAGAATCGTTTTTATAAAATCGCCAGCGGTAGTGATATGCTTAACCTTGAAAAGATAAGGGTTTTTACGTTTAAGCACCGCTTTCAATTTGAGTTTCTTCAACTTTTCTATTCGGTTGCGATGAAACTCTGGTATGTTTCTCTCGACATACTTCGCTATTTTTTCTTTGGTTATTGGTTTCATATTCAGCTTCGTCCTCGCACATTTTGTGCTGATACTGGGCTGTCCTTTCTTCTACAAGTTTGCAATATTCAGGAAGAACATCAATGCCCACGGAATTTCTGTTTAAGTTTTGGGCCACCTCTGCGGTAGTGCCGGAGCCGACAAAAGGGTCAAGTACCCAATCGTACTCTTTTGTGAACAATTTAATAAACCATTCCGGTAGAGATTTTGGGAAAACTGCGCTGTGATTTTTGTTGTAACACTCGGTTGCAAAATGCAAAACATTTGTAGGATAAGCCATGTCTCGACCTACCCAGTTTGAAATGTTCTTGCCAAACCCGCTATTAACTTTTGATTCATCCCTAGTGCGGTCAGTGTTGCTGAGTTTTTTTAAGCGAGTTTTTGCCCAATCACCCATAGTAACCATGACTTCTTCTTGGTACATATTGAACTTCTTGGATTTGTTAAATTGCAGACAACGTTCCCATGAGTCTCTAAAACGGTTCGGCCATTTTCCAGGGAAACAATTTTTTTTATGCCATACAAACTCCTCTGTCCAAAGCCACCCCTGCTTACGTAAGGCTAATATTAACTCTATTACGTATGTATGGCGTTCTCCGTTGACCGCTTTTTCTTTTATGTTGAGAACAAAAGTGCCATCTGGTTTTAGAACCCGAAGGAATTCTTTTGCTCGTGGCAAGAACCATTCAACATATTCATTTGGTTTGATGCCGCCATATGTTTTACTTCTACTATCTGCATACGGTGGTGAAGTGACAATTAAATTAAAAAAATTATCTGGATACCGTTTAAGCACCTCTAAGCAGTCACCATTTTCTGTTTTTGTTTTAATTTGTTCCATGATGTCTCCCTTTTCCGTTTCATGAAATGGGATGATTATAAATTATTATTGGAAGAATATCTTTATCTGTTTTTTCCGGGCATGGAGCATAGTTTCAAGAAGCCCGATAAGTAATTATACGATTGACCGCTTAAATACCAAAAATAAAAAAGATTGACAAGAAAACTATTATTTATGTTTTCATCTAATCGCTTAATACTCAATAAATGAAGATAGACGTATACGGACAAGTCCTCCGGAGGCGGATAAACACAATGAGAAAGATTTATTAAAAATAAGTTAATCTCTGCGGTGAACTAATATCGTAAAAACTTCTGAGAACAATATTATCCGTGATTTCTTTGTATTTAAACCTGTCTGCGTTCATCTGTGTGAATCTGTGGCTGAGTAATTACGTTTTTTTTTAAGGTGCCGTAAAAAATGCAAGATAGGCCTTATAGGCTGCAAAGACATCTGCCTTTGATGAAAGCTCAAATGGCGCATGCATGGAAAGTATTGCCGGCCCGCAGTCTACAACATCCATTCCGTATGATGCCAGAAATTTTGCAATAGTTCCTCCGCCGCCTTCATCAACTTTTCCTAATTCCCCGGTTTGCCATACCACGGAATTTTTATTAAAAACATTTCTGAGCCAGCCGACATATTCTGCATTAGCATCATTAGCCCCGGATTTTCCTCTGGACCCTGTGAATTTGGTTATGCAGATGCCGTATCCGAGTTTTGCGGCATTTCTCTTGTCATGAACATCTTGATAATCCGGATCAAGACCGCCGTTTACATCAGCCGACAATGCCCTGCTTGCCCTGAATGCCGCAAGAATATTGAAGGTATCAGTCTCTATCCCGTCATTCTTAAGAATAGAGCAAAGAACGGTCTCAACAAATCTGGACTTGGCGCCGGTAGCCCCTTCACTCCCTATCTCTTCCTTGTCAAAGAAAAGGGCTACACAGGTATGCTCAGGCTCATTAATGTCCAGGATGGCCTTAAGACTTGTGAAAGCACAAATACGATCATCCTGACCATAGGCGCCTATAAAAGAACAATCCAGACCTACATCTCTGGCCTTTCCGGCAGGCACAATCTCAATTTCCGAGCTTATAAAATCTTCTTCAACGATATTGTAACGTTTATTTAATATTTTAAGAAAATTTAACTTGAACCTTTCCTTGCAATCCTTGTCAGAACCTGGCACAGGGCACCCGCCGGCGATTATGTTCAATTTTTCACCCTCAAATGCATCAGACAGCTTTTTTTCTCTCTGCTTGCCTGCGAGATGCGGCAAAAGATCCGCGATAACAAATACCGGGTCATCCGGGTTGTCTCCGATACTTATCTCGATTGTTTTACCATTGCCAAGAATTACAGTTCCATAGATTGCAAGGGGCCTGGCGAGCCAGTGATACTTTTTTATACCCCCGTAATAATGCGTTTTTAAAAGCGCAATATCGACTTCTTCATAAAGCGGATTCTGTTTTAGATCTAGCCTCGGAGCATCCACATGGGAACCAATGATCCTTATTCCTTCCAGCCCCTTTTTTCTGCCTTTAATTATCAGGGCAGTTGTTTTCTGATTCAGGCTTATATAGTATCTGTCCTGCACAGAATCCTTATTATATGCCTTAAACCCGTTTTCGTCTGCAATCTTGAGTATTTCTTTTGTAGCGAGTCGTTCAGTCTTTGCCTCGTCAAGAAATTTTTTATAAGAGGCATTCAGCTGTTCTACGTTTTTAAGCTCCTTTTTTGAAAAAACATCCCATGCCAGCCTTTTATTATAACCAATTTTTTTTCTCAATTCTTCTAAGGCATTCTTTTTATTACTGGATACCATGCATCACCCCTTATTTTTATCTTAAGTTTTTTATTAATACTCTCTTTAAATTCTGTTTTACCGGTAAAACAAAGAACAAAGAGGGTATGCTTATAAACCTGAAAATTATGACAGAAATCAGAAAATAGGTAAAGAAAATATTAAGGTCACATGGTAAGAAACCACGAAAACTAATGGTTCAGATCAAAAGCCAGCCTGATTCGTTGGAATAAGTTAATGTGCGGAATAAGCGCTGTTGTCTTGACATAAGTGATTGTTTAAATATATAAAAAGAGACCTATTGAATAATGATGGCGTAGTAAAAGTCATTTGTAAGCGACATTGAGCTGTTTTGGAAATCCCAAAAATGCTCATAGAGCGAACAAATCTTACTTTTTACGACGCCATCAATAATGACGGTTGTGTAAAGTTCTTAAAAAGGGGTTAAGGATAGATATGAGCAGCTCAAGCAGTTTGAAAATCGAGAAACTGATAAAAAAGGGTGTGAAAATTCCAAATCCTGAGAGCGTTGAAATAGGTGATGACGTTGATACTGACAGGATTTCCGGTAATAACACCGTGATTTATTCAGGTTGTAAGATTTATGGGAATTCAACTCTTATACTTCATGGCGCAAGGCTGGGATATGAAGGGCCTGCTACTGTAAAAGACTGCCAGATCGGGCCTATGGTTCAGCTTAAAGGGGGTTTTTTTAATGATGCGGTATTTTTAAGCAAAGCATCCGCAGGTTTTGGCGCTCATGTAAGAGAAGGAACAATCCTTGAAGAAGAATCAAGCATTGCTCATACAGTTGGTTTAAAACAGACCATTTTATTTCCCTTTGTAACTCTCGGCAGTCTTATAAATTTCTGCGACTGCCTGATGTCCGGCGGTACCAGCCGAAAAAATCACAGCGAAGTAGGCAGCTCATACATTCATTTTAATTATACGCCGGATCAGGACAAGGCTACGCCATCTCTTATCGGCGATGTGCCAAACGGCGTGATGCTTAATCAAAACCCGATATTCCTTGGAGGGCAGGGCGGACTTGTAGGCCCGTGCAGACTGGCTTTTGGTACAGTGATAGCCGCAGGAACAATTAACAGAAAAGATGAGTTGCGGCCACAGCGCCTTATTTTGGACAAGGGAGGGAAGGGCGGAAACATTGCATTTGTTCCAGGCTCATATAAAATTATAAAAAGAACAGTTATAAACAATATTATATATCTTGGTAATCTTATTGCTCTTATGCAGTGGTATGTTCATGTTCGAAAACAGTTTGTCTCAGATGATTTTCCAGAACAGCTTTTTGCCGGTTTAAAACAAAAACTGAATATGGCTATTGATGAAAGAATAAAAAGGTTTAAAGAGTTAACCGATAAAATACAGCATTCTGCTGTACTTGATAAAGACGCAAACAATCTGCAGCATCGGGAACTTTATAAAATGTGGCCGAGTATGGAAGAGTCTTTCAATAAGTTACGCAGCGCATCATGGGATCATGTATTAAAAGATGCCTTTATCGAGAAAGTCAATATTGCCATAAAAAAATACGGCAGGGATTATATTGCCGTAATAAAAGCCCTTGAAAGCAGAGATTTGGAAACCGGCACAGCATGGCTTCAGGGTATTGTTAATGATATCAACAGGCAATTGCTTGAAATTATTCCATCTTTCAAATAATACTCAACATATTTTCGGTTAAAGGAGCATTAAATGGGCAAACTGTTCGGCACTGATGGAATAAGAGGCACAGCCAACAAATATCCCATAACCCCTGAAATCGCCGTGGCTGTTGGTCGTGCAGTTGCATTATTTTTTAAGAAAAAAAAAGGAAACTCCAATATAATTATTGGAAGAGATACCAGAATATCCGGGCCTATGCTGGAACATGCACTGGCTGCCGGTATTTGTTCAGCCGGGGCAAATGCATATCTTACCGGCATACTCCCGACACCAGGCATAGCCTTTATTACATCTTCAAGCCACGATGCAGTTGCCGGGATTGTGATATCTGCATCTCACAATCCATTTTATGACAATGGAATAAAAATATTTAAGGGAAACGGCTTCAAGCTTTCAGATGTAGAAGAGGCGGAAATTGAAAAGCTTGTGTTAAGCAGTCAAACAACATCAAAGTCAGAATCAACAAGCAATATCGGTAAAGTCTTTAAAATAGATGATGCCCGGCAAACCTACTGCGATTTTCTTAAAACCACTGTCACGCAAAAAAATCCTTTCAAAGGAATTAAAATCATTATTGATTGCTCAAATGGAGCAACATATCGTATTGCTCCCATGTTGTTTGCAGACCTTGGCGCTGATGTGGAATCTGTTTTTATAAATCCTGACGGGAAAAATATAAATGAAAACTGCGGGTCTCAGTATCCACAGATTCTTGGTGAAAAAGTAGTTGAAAAAGGCGCTGATATTGGAATTGCCTTTGACGGGGACGGAGATAGACTCATTGCCGTTGATGAAAAAGGAAACATCTTAACCGGTGACCAGATACTTGTCATCTGCGCAATTGCCATGAAGAAACAAAAAGACCTTAAAAACAATCTGGTTGTAAGCACGATTATGAGTAATATCGGGCTTAAGCTGGCTTTAAAAAATATAGGCGTAAAACATATTGTTACAGATGTAGGCGATCGTTCTGTTGTAAAAGAAATGCTTTTGTCTAAGGCTGTTTTAGGAGGGGAAGAATCAGGACATATAGTTTTTCTGAACCATCATACAACCGGTGATGGACTTCTTGCGGCAATAAGACTCATCAAAGCGGTTAAAATTCTATCAAAACCACTATCTGAACTTGGCGGGATCATGACAGTGTTTCCACAGGTTCTTATTAATGTTGAGGTAAAAAGCAGGCCGGATATTAAATCAATTTCCGCTGTCCAGGATGCAATAGAGTTGGTTGAGAAAAAATTAAACAAAAAGGGCAGGGTGCTTGTTCGGTATTCAGGCACCCGGCCCCTTTGCAGAATAATGGTTGAAGGGCCGGATATTGATAACACCAGCATGTACTGCAGGCAAATAGCAGATACAGTGCAGGAAGAACTTGGAGTTTGAAGTGACTATCACTGTTCACAGTTTACGGTTTACAGTTTACGGTTTACGGTTATCGGTTGAAAAAATTATATTAGCCAGAGGCTAACAAAGATACTCCATTTTATCGAAGCAAGAATCGTTGTATAAGTTCATTGAAAAAACTGTGAGCCGTGAACCGACAACCGTGAACGGTTATAAAGGCTATCTTCTGTTTCCCATGATCCTCAGAAGCATGAGAAACAGGTTGATAAAATCCAGGTATAATGAAAGAGCTCCCATTATTGCCCCTTTTCTGACAACTCCTGCTTCAAGACCACCTGGTTGTGTAAGGGCCATTTTCTTTAGTTTTTGCGTATCATATGCGGTTAAACCTACAAAAACAAAAACACCTATATAGCTTATAATCAGACTCATTCCTGAGCTGCGTATAAACATGTTAACAACAGACGCTATAATGATGCCGATAAGACCCATGGCCATGAAACCGCCAAGCGAGGTAAGATCACGCTTTGTAACCATACCATATATACTGCATGTAACAAAAGTAGCGGCACATATAAAAAATGTTGATGCAATGGATGCTCTTGTATAAACAAGAAATATAAAGGATAGAGTAACACCGTTTAATGCAGCATAAAGTATAAACAGAGATGTGGCTGTTGAGGCCTGAATCTTCTGTATTCTTGCGCTTAAATAAAAAACAAGACCAAGTTCGCCTATTATAAGGCCAAAGAATAAAAGCTGGTTTCCATAAATCAGCCTTGTCGCGTTTGGATTGTTTGAAACATAAAAAGCTATAAAACCCGTAAGTGCAAGGCCAATAGCCATCCAGTTATATACGCTGCGAATAAATTCATTGACTATAATCTGGGTTTGTGTCCTTTCAATTGGTGCAGAATGCATTTTGCCTCCTGAAATATATTTAGATATATGATGTTATGTTTTAATTATCAGGCATTAACTACCTGATAATATAAGATAAGGAAAATTAATCTTATCTACAGTATCTGCCTGTAAGTTTTTAAAATAATATAATTAAGATAATAATACAATCTTGAATTATTGCAAGCCTGATGGCATAGTAAAAACAGGATTAAGCTGAATCCCAAAAATGCTCACAGAGCGAATAATTCGTGACTTTTTACGAATTCACCAAGCCTGATAAACTCGTAAAAAGTCATGAATTTAACTGTAGATGGCGTCGTAAAAAAAAATCTGTCACACGAAAATAAAACAATGAAACCAGAACAATTATATCAAAATCTTGTAGAAATAGCTGAAAAATTAAGCATTAAAGTATCAGAGGGGAATTTTCGCAAAACCAGCATACATGTTAAAAGCGGATTCTGCCGGGTAAAAGATGAAAATCATTTTATTATTGATAAGCGTCTGCCGGTTTTTAAGAAGAATATAATCATGGCAAATTTCTTAAATACAATGCCGATCAATAATATCTATATAATTCCTGCGGCACGCGATTTTATAAATAAATATAATAAGGATAAAAAAGCAGAGATATTTGAAGATTAAAACGGCCCTTGATCAAGGATTGGCCGAATCTTATGCATAAGTTTACATAATATATCTTATCAGTCATTATATAAATATGCGATCCTGTTTCATTCAAATCTTATAAGCCTGCCCTTGTTTTAAAAAAAAGGCTCTTTTTTATAATCATTGAATGATCCATTAAATTATGATAAATATAACATATGGTGAAGTCAAATAACGGCCAAATAAAACAAAGAATATATAGCGTATCTGAGCTGACCCTTTCTATTAAATCTTTGCTTGAAGATAAATTTCCGTTTGTATGGATTTCAGGAGAAATATCAAATTTTCGCATACCAGTATCAGGACATTTTTATTTTACTGTAAAAGATGAAAAAGCTCAGATAAATGCAGTCATGTTCCGCGGCCAGAATCGAAATTTGAAATTTGCGCCCGGGGATGGACTAAGTATAATAGGATTAGGCAGAATAAGCGTTTATGAACCTCGTGGCAGCTATCAGATAATTTTTGAATTATTGGAACCATTAGGCATAGGTGCACTGCAAATTGCTTTTGAACAGCTAAAGGCCAGGCTTTCTAATGAAGGGCTCTTTGACGAAAAACATAAGAGGCCCCTGCCCTTTTTACCTAAAAAAATCAGTGTTATAACCTCTCCCACAGGCTCAGTTGTTCATGATATTCTGAAAATAGTTTACAGACGATTTCCAAATCTTCAGGTTGAAATTATACCGGTCAAGGTTCAGGGTGATGACTCTGAAAAAAACATTGTATCAGCCTTTGAGTTATTAAACCTGAGGTCTGAGACAAGGGACAGATCTGATGCAGTTATTTTAGCCAGAGGCGGCGGATCAATAGAGGATCTCTCGGCATTTAATTCAGAAAAAGTTGCCAGAGCTGTTTCTGGTTCAAAGATTCCCGTTATTTCAGCCATAGGTCATGAAACTGATTTTACAATTTCCGATTTTGTCGCAGATCTTCGAGCTTCAACACCATCTGCTGCTGCCGAGCTGATAGTTAACAACAAAGATGAACTCGTAAGCAGATGCGCTGGCATTAGAAACCTGCTTATATCCTGCTTTTTAAATCAAATCGAACACTTAAAAATAAAAACAAATCAAATATCAAAACGCCTCATTAATCCAAAAAGAAAGATCCAGGACATAAGGCTTAAAATAGACGATCTCACATCCAGGCTTATCAGAATGCTGGAAAACAATCTGAATCTGAAAAAGGAAAGGCTTGCCTGGCGTACTGACAATCTTCAGGCAAACAACCCATTAATTAGAATAAGAAAACTTAATGAAAAACTTCAGCAAAGTAATGATAGTTTACTAATTTATATAAAAATATGCTTGGATAACAAAAATTACTTACTTCGAGAACTCAGCTCCAGGCTTAATGCCTTAAGCCCTCTTTCCATTCTTGCCCGCGGATATAGTATAACAAGGACAATACCGGAAGCAGTTATTGTGGCAGATGCAAAAGATGTGGTCATAGGACAGGATATTGAAGTAATGTTTGCGAAAAACTCTTTAATATGCCGCGTAGAAAGGATATTGAATAATGGCTAAGTTGACATTTGAAAAATCCATGAAACAGCTTGAGCAAATAGTTCAGGAGCTTGAATCAGGCAATTTGCCTCTTGAAAAAGCTATAAAAAAATTTGAAGAAGGAATCGGGCTGGCAAATTTCTGTTCTAAAAGGCTGGATGAAACAGAAAAAAAAATAACGGTCCTAATGCAGGATAATGAAGGAAATATTTCTGAAAAACCCTTTATAGCAGAGGATGAAACAAATGAAAATTAAATCAACTATAATTAAAGAACAGAAAAAACCAATATTATATTTTATCATTATAATGCTTTTATTCGGCACAGGAATTGGCCTGGGATATTATTTATGGGGTGTTGACAGGCAAAAAAAGCCTGATTATAAAAAATATCTTTCAAAAACAATTAATTATATAGTGAGGATAGAAGAAAACAATAAAGACCTTACTGCTCAGATAAAAGGGCTAAAAGCCGATATTACAGCAATGGAAAAGGAAATAAAAGATGCGCAGACCAGGTTTGACGGCCAGTCAAAAAACCTCGAGCAGGTAAAAGCATCTCTTGACAAAGAAAAGGCACTGCTCAACTCATCTGTCAGCGACAATCAAAATATTAAAAACGAAAAAAAACAATTGCTTGCAAAGATTGACACCCTTACAAATGAAAAAAATGAATTGCACTTAAAAATCAACGGTTTTATAAATGAAAAAGATCAGTTGCGTATAAACATTGATCAGCTTACCGCTGAACTCAATACAATAAAGCAAAAAAATGTTGCTGATAAGCCATCGCCTGGCATTGAAGAAAAAGTTCCTGCCCTGAAAACAGTTGAACCATCTGTCGGCGAAGAAAAAGAGCAATAAAAACTAAAAATTATAGCCATTATGTTTGATTTAAATTCATATCTTGTCTCAAAAAGTAACTATATAAACACCTTTCTTAATAAACTGCTGGAAGAAACAAAAAATTCAAGCAGAATTATATCTGCCATGAAATACTCTCTTATGGCTGGGGGAAAGCGTATAAGACCTGTTTTGTGCATTGCTGCTGCCGAAGCTGTCAACGGAAAAGGAGATAATGTCCTGCCTGCTGCATGCGCCATTGAAATGATACACACATATTCACTGATTCACGATGATCTTCCTGCAATTGACAATGATATATTAAGGAGAGGCAAACCAACCTCTCATATTGCATTTGATGAGGCCACCGCAGTTCTTGCGGGCGACGCCCTTCTTACGCTGGCATTTCAGACGCTTTCATCAATCGGGCTGAAAAATAAAGATAATGCTTTAAAATGGCTGAGTATTATTAATATAATTTCACGTGCAGCCGGATATAAGGGAATGATTGAAGGACAAATGCGAGATATTGCTTCTGAAAATGTACTGCTAAATTTAAATGAACTCGAAAAAATGCATTCATTAAAAACAGGAGCCCTTATTGAAGCATCTGTTTGTTGTGGAGCAATTATTGAAGACAGCAGCCCTGATCAGATTGACTGCCTTAAAATTTATGCAAAAAATATCGGACTTGCCTTTCAGGTCACAGACGATATCCTTAATGTCGAAGGTGATCCAAAAATAATGGGCAAGGCTGCAGGAACTGATAAAACACGCAAAAAAAGCACCTACCCTTCTATTATGGGGATTAGTGAATCCAGAAAATTTGTCGAAACACTTGCAGACAATGCATTGCAGGCATTAAGTGAATTTGATAACAAGTCTGATCCACTTCGCGCTATTGCCGGATACATTGTCAAAAGAAAAAAATAAGGAGTCAAAAACATCTTGAGCATACTTGATAATATTAATTCTCCAGTTGATTTAAAAAAGATTTCAATATCTGATCTGCCTGATCTTGCAACTGAAATTCGAAAAGTTATAGTTGATACTGTTTCTAAAACCGGCGGCCACCTGGCTCCCAGCCTTGGAGCAGTGGAACTCGCAATTGCCATACACTATGTTTTTGACACTCCTGACGATAAAATTGTATGGGATGTCGGACATCAGGCATATGCCCATAAACTGCTTACAGGACGAAGAAAACAATTTCATACACTCCGGCAGCACAATGGAATCAGCGGTTTTACCCGAATGAGCGAAAGCCCCTATGATGCCTTTACAACCGGCCACAGCAGCACATCTATATCCGCAGGTCTTGGAATGGCCTGTGCCAAGCATTTAAAGAATCAAACTTCCAGAGTAGTTACAGTTATAGGAGACGGCTCCATGACTGCCGGTCTTGCCTATGAAGGGCTTAACCAGGCAGGAGATATTAATAAGAAATTTATAGTTATATTAAATGACAATGATATGTCTATTGCGCCTAATGTGGGTGCCCTGTCTTCGCTATTAAGCCGTACTTTTTCAGCAAAATATCTGCAGGACTTAAAAAAAGAGCTTGGAATTTTTCTTAAATCAATGCCGAAAATCGGAGGGGATTTATATCAATTCGTTAAACGTTCAAAAGAATCCTTTAAGACTTTTATTACACCTGGAATGCTGTTCGAAGCCTTTAATTTTGAATATTTTGGCCCGATACAAGGACATAAACTGGACCAGCTTATTAAAATACTTAATAATATTAAAAATATCGATGAGCCTGTCCTGCTTCATGTTATAACAAAAAAAGGAAAGGGATATCCTCCTGCTGAAAAAAATCCTGTTTATTTTCATGGAGTTGGATCTTTTGATATTGAAACCGGAAATAGTATTAAAAAAGAAAAAACTGTTCCAACATATACCGAAGTTTTTGGCACGGCAATGGTTCAATTAGCCAAACAGAATAAAAAGATTGTTGCTGTTACTGCGGCCATGCCTGAAGGTACAGGACTTGTTGAATTTGCAAAAAATTACCCTGACCGGTTTTTTGATGTCGGAATAGCCGAACAGCATGGTGTGACATTTGCCGCTGGAATGGCTACAGAAGGACTCAAGCCTGTTGTAGCCATTTATTCCACCTTTTTGCAGCGTGCATATGATCAAATAATCCATGACGTTTGCATTGAAGCCCTTCCCGTTGTTTTTGCGCTTGATAGAGGAGGTATTGTGGGTGAAGACGGCCCGACCCATAACGGGCTGTTCGATTTTTCTTATCTCAGAATTCTTCCAAATATGGTAGTTATGGCGCCGAAAGATGAAAATGAACTTCGCCGGATGCTGCTTACCGCAATTACCCATAATGGTCCCATAGCTTTTCGATATCCAAGAGGAAGAGGAACAGGTGTGGAAATTGAGGAAAATATTAGTCCCATATCTATTGGAAAAGGAGAAATCTTAAGACATGGGCAGGATATTCTTATTCTGGCTATTGGCAGCTCTGTCTGCGAAGCTCTTTCCGCGCATTCAATATTAGCTGAAGAAAATATAAATGCAACAATTGTAAATTGCAGGTTTGTAAAACCGATTGACAGTAATTTAATATGTTCTCTGGCAAAAAAGATACCACGCATAATAACCGTTGAAGAAAATATGCTTCAGGGTGGTTTTGGAAGTGCTGTTCTTGAATGCTTAAGCGACGAAGGTATAACAAATTTCCATCTCAAACGTATAGGCATAGCAGATATTTTTGTTGAGCATGGGCCGCAGAGTTTTCTAAGGACAAAATATGGTTTAAATGCGGATGCCATAGTTCATACTGCCAAGAAAATGTTTGATTCGTAGCGTGATTATAAACACTTAAATTTGAAATTAACCAATGCCCCTCAAAAACAGACTTGATCTTATACTGGTTGAAAAAGATATTGTTAAAAGCCGGCAACGAGGCCAGGCCTTAATCATGGCGGGAAAAGTATTTGTAAACAATCAGCCCGTAGACAAGCCAGGCACACTTATATCAGAAAATGATGATATAATTATCAAGGGAGCTGACATGCCCTATGTAAGCAGGGGCGGTCTAAAGCTGAAAGAAGCTGTTCAATCTCTTAATATAAATATTTTCGGTTTTGTATGTCTCGATGTAGGTGCCTCAACAGGGGGTTTTACAGACTGCCTGCTTCAACATGGCGCAAAATGCGTTTATGCAGTTGATGTAGGATATGGACAGTTAGCCTGGAAACTAAGACAAGACCCCCGTGTGGTCGTCATAGAGCGTACGAATATTCGGTATATGCCTGCTGAAATGATTCCCGTGCCTGTTGATCTTATCACCATAGATGTATCCTTTATTTCTCTTAAAATAGTTGTTCCATCGGTTCTGAAATTTTTGAAGAAAAACGGGAGAATTCTTGCTCTTATAAAACCTCAGTTTGAAGTAGGAAAAGGGAAAGTCGGAAAAAAAGGAGTCGTTCGTGACAAAAAAATGCATGACATGGTCATAAAAGATCTTTCAGCTTTTTTTTTAAAAACCGGTTTGTCATGTGAATCTGTTGTTCCGTCTCCAATACTTGGTCCAAACGGAAACAGAGAATTCATTATTTCCTTAACCAGTTGATGGCGTCGCAATATGACCTTTTTACTTAGCCGTCCGCAGTTAAATTCGTGACTTTCAAATAACTCAACTGTAGTTTTTGCCGGTTATCGCATCAGTTATAATTAAATTAAAACCAGAAAAAACTCATGTATAACAAATCGTAAACAAAGAACCGGCCATAATAAAAACAGCAATTATGCTGATGATTTAATCTTTTATTAATAACAATACACCAGCAGGTTCTTTGCTAACGATTTTTAATACATTCAAACAGTTTTCTAATTTTAATTTAATCATAACTGAAGACTGATTGCTCAAAAGTTATTCTGGTTTCAAATGCTGCAAAGCGGCATAATCTAGCTTTTTACGAGTTCATCACTTGTTGATTGACTCGTAAAACTTAACACCCGGCACTTGATATGTTTCATAAAAACACGTATAAATGTTTTTTGATAACTCTTGCTTTTTGTGAGTTTAATATATATAAATTTTAATTTTGGGTTCTAAAACTGTAGCAGCTGAAATACAATTTTAAATTTTCAAGTAGAGAGGTGCTTAAATGGGTGAATTTGAATTCTCAAAAAACGTTGTTCTTGTGTCCCACGCCGGAGCCGGCAAAACATCTCTTGCAGAGGTGATGCTTTTTAATTCAGGTGCAACAAAAAGGCTTGGCCGTATTGAAGACGGTAATACAGTAATGGATTTTGAACCGGAAGAAATTAAACGAAATTCAAGTATAAGTACTGGATTCTACGAATTCCAATGGAATAAAGATTCTATAAACCTCATCGACACTCCAGGTGATCAAAATTTCTTTTCAGATACAAAAAGCTGCATGCAGGCTGCTGACGGAGCAGTCGTGCTTATTGATGCTATAGATGGTGTTAAGGTTCAAACTGAGCAGGCATGGGATTTTGCTGAAGAATTTAATCAGCCTTGTGCTATTTTTATTAATAAAATGGACAGGGAACGTGCAGATTTTTTCAGAGTCTTCAAGGAGGCATCTGAAATATTTACACCAAAACCGATTATACTGCAGCTGCCCATTGGAGCAGAAGCTGACTTCAAAGGCATAGTCGATCTTGTTGCCATGAAAGCATACACCTATAATGAACAGGGTGAGTCAACAGAATGTGATATTCCTTCTGATATGCAGGATATGGCAAAAAAAGAAAGAGAAGAACTGGTTGAAAATATTGCCGAGGCAGACGATAATCTGCTTGAGCGCTATCTTGAAGGAGAATCACTGTCTGATGATGATATAAAAAAAGCCTTAAAAAAAGGTATCTTATCAAGAATATTTGTACCCGTGCTTTGTGGATCAGCCACAGCCAACATCGGAGTTGATCTTTTCTGTGATTTTATTGCCGGCTCCATGCCCCTGCCCTTTGAAAGAAATTCTTTTTCCGGCACAGACCCCGAAAATGGAAACGAAATTGAACGCGCTCCTGACGCAGATGCTCCTTTTTCGGCCTTTGTTTTTAAAACTGTTGCCGACCCTTATGCAGGTCGTCTTTCAATATTTAGAATTGTCTCAGGAACCCTTGGAGGAGACGGAACTTTTATTAACGTAAATAAAGATACAAAAGAAAAGTATAACCAGCTTTTGAAGCTTGCCGGAAAAGAGCAAAAATCAGTAACAGGTGCTTCAGCCGGTTCAATTGTTGCGGTTGCCAAGCTTAAAGACACCATGACTGGAGATACGCTCTGCGACGAAACCAGCAAGATAAAGTTTAACTGTACAGAGCCTCTTACACCACTTATTTCTTTTGCAATTGAGCCAAAAACAAAGGGAGATGAAGATAAAATATTTGGCTCTCTTTCAAAACTTTTAGAAGAGGATCTTGCCCTGAAACTCACACGTAAAGCCGAAACCAAAGAGATTCTTCTATCAGGAAGGGGCCAGGTCCATATTGAAACAGCTGTTGAAAAACTCAAGAGAAAATTTAATGTTGAGGTAAATCTCAATCTGCCAAAGGTTCCTTATAAAGAAACTATAAAGAAAAAAATCAGGGTGCAGGGAAAGCATAAAAAACAATCAGGAGGACACGGCCAGTATGGTGACTGCTGGATTCAGATAGAACCGCTTTCCAGAGGAAAAGGATTTGAGTTCGTTAACTCAATTGTAGGAGGCTCAATTCCAAAGACTTACATTCCTGCAGTTGAAAAAGGCATAATTGAAGCCGCGCAAAAAGGTGTGCTTGTTGGATTTCCATGTATTGACTTCAAGGTTATACTCGATGATGGATCATATCATGCAGTTGATTCTTCTGAAATGGCATTTAAGATCGCCGGCTCTCTTGCCTTTAAAAAAGCAGTAGAAGGAGCTGAACCAGTTCTGCTTGAGCCAATCATGAAAATTTCTGTTACAACCCCTGATGAATATATGGGTGATATCATGGGAGACCTTAACAGCAGACGCGGCAGAGTTCTTGGCATGAGCAATAAAGGCAAAAACCAGATCATCAACGCTACTGTTCCTATGTCTGAGTTCTTAAGTTATGCACCTGATCTAAAATCAATGACAGGCGGCAGAGGAATGTTTGTAATGGAGTTTTCCCATTATGGTGAAGTTCCTGCGCAGATAGCACAAAAACTTATTGAAGAGATAAAAAAGAAGAAAGAAGAAGGAAAATAAGTTAAGGAGAAATCTTAACAGGCTGAATCATTAAGTTAAGATTTCTCCTCTCAAAATTTTACTTTCATTCTTCAAGCCCGCAATGATATATAGCGCTTCTATCAAGCATTGAAGCCAGCCCACCGCGGTCAGATGGATTAAATCCAAGAGATTTTTCCCAGACCTCATCATCTTCCATGCAAAAATAGATAAGAACATCAGGAGCTGCCTCCTTTATCCACGAGGCCATCTTTTTATAAAGATTGATTCTAAGGGGTTTAAAATAACGCATTTTGCCGTCAATTCCGGATATAAATTCTCCATATACTATTTTTGAAAAGGGAAATCGTTTTTGAATAACAGGTTTTAAAGCCGGCATGAATCGAAAAGTACCGAGGCTTATCCATACTATATTGTCAGAAGACACTGTAGAAAAAAGCTCATTAACCACCTGCCTGTAATCCTCTTCACAGCCTTCATAAATAATCATTGGATCAAAATGAAATGCCAGCGGATATCCCCATGATTCGCATTCAGCAGCAGCCTTTAGCCTTGCGGATAAAGAAGTTGTATGGCGCTCATCATTATTTATAACTGCATTTGTGTTCAGTGACCATGAAACTACTGTTTTACGATTATGCTTAAATTGTTTTAATGCGTTAACAGCTGTTGTCTTGGTTTTCAACTCCAACATTGTGAAGGTCTGCCCTGCAAATTTAGGAACAAGAAGTTCTGACAGATTTGTCCATTTTTCCCAGATCATACTGTCTGTAAATTCTCCGGTCCCTACCCTGCGGATAGTCTTTTTTTGAAACAGGATGTCCAGTTCGGCCTGCATATCATCATGATTAACAAAATACTGAAGGACCGGAGGATGAAAATATGACTGCAGTATACAGTACGAACAGTCCATTATACAAAATGTTCCAATATGTAAAATAATATAACCACAACATGTGTAATGACTGGTTCCAGGACATGGCCTGATAAAAGCCCCCTTATTTCTTGTAAGGAAAAGCACCTGTTTTCCTTTTTGAACAGGGTCTTCAGCAGATGAGATTGACTCAAAAAATTCATGCGGATTATGGACTATTTCACAAGGCAGATTAAGACGTGATTTTATGGCTCTAACCTCAGATGAATCGGCAATCTTATGATCTATATAAAGTTTTAAAAGTTTCATAAGCTTATAAACTCAACTTTCGGAGTTAATAGTCCTTAAAAAGGTTAAATTTAACCAATTGAAATAATTAAAAATATAGACAAGATTCACTATCTATGATATGTATTATTTGTCTAAAAACAAACAAATCAAAGATAGGAACCTTGTCAAAATGCATAC
>Ga0207996_1000763_pt1 | contig 26232 bp, 28 predicted proteins | sample AntAceMetag02UKG_FD_184773 | JGI IMG/M metagenome (GOLD analysis project Ga0207996, IMG submission 184773) | Saline lake microbial communities from Ace Lake, Antarctica - Antarctic Ace Lake Metagenome 02UKG (SPAdes) (version 2) | ecosystem: Environmental > Aquatic > Non-marine Saline and...
GCTGCTTCCAGAACAGCTCTGGAAACAAAATTTTCCGACGCTATCAATTCAAGGTTTTCTGACTGCCTTTTTAGTTCGCTATACATAACATCAAAAAGCTCAGGGTCTTGTTTTTTTATGAATTTCATTTTTTCCTCCAATAATTAGCCACTGACTTGCACTGACTTCCACTGAATTTTTGCTCACGGATTTTAACGAATTTGTACGGATTCAAGAGTTATGTTCATTTCTTTCAATTTTGTTTTCCATCCGTGTTTATCACTGACTTTTTAACCGCGAAATACACCCCATTAAATAAAAGAGTTTTAACGGGGCAAGCGAAAAATTTAGCAACGAACAAATTTGATAATTTAAAAATACAAATCTTTTTGTATCTGTGTCAATCGATAATATCCGTGTCATCCATGTTCTATGTTGTGTCAGTCTTGTGGCTTCCTTTCATATTTTTTTATTTTATTGATTCTATTTGAATGCCTTCCTCCATCAAATTCTGTGGAAAGCCAGGCTTTGATGATTTTTTTTGCCAAGTTATGGGAAATAAACCGTCCCTGAAGAACAAGAATATTTGCATCGTTATGCTGACGGGATAAACGTGCAAGTTTCAATGAATTGCATAAAGCTGCCCGGATTCCTTTCACTTTGTTAGCCACGATGCTCATCCCAAGTCCGCTGCCACATATCAGAATTCCTCTTTCACATTCGCCTCTGGCAATTGCTTCTGCAGCTTTGAATCCTGTATCTGGATAATCCATGGATTCGGTTGAGTGAGTACCAAAGTCTATAACTTCATGTTCTGTCAGGAAGTCTTTAATGGTTTCTTTTAATTCGAAACCGGCATGATCGGAAGCAAGAGCGATTTTCATTTCAAATCCTTAAAATTTAATCTGAACAATACTTTTTTTTTGATTTTAAATGTCAATCTCTGTAATTTTCAATAAAGAAAAAAGGACGTAAGAATAATAATTCTTGCGTCCTAAGAAATATCAGATACTATTTTTGAAAAATCATAGCCACTACGGTCTTATCATTTCCGCCCATACTGGACATCATACCAAAAGGTTTATCAGGGTTTATTTCTACCTGGCAGTCACCTGCTTTTCCTAATAATTGTTTAACAACATCTATAGCCTGTCGTACACCGCTTGCTCCAGTAGGATGTCCATAACCAACCAGACCGCCGGTTGTATTGGTGGGAATAATTCCATCAGATTTTGTATTTCCATCTGTAACAAAATCTGCACCTTCGCCATAATCGGTAAATCCAGCAGCTTCAACTGCTAATAAACCTGCAATAGTAAAGCAGTCATGCACATCCAACACACTCAGGTCAGAAGGTTTAATTTCTGCTCGATCATAAGCTCGTTTAGCAGCGACTGCACAGGTCGAAAGTTTCGTAAGGTCGGGTGGGGGAGTTGTAAGATTATCCTGAACCTGGGCATAAGCAATAACTTCAACAGCATCTTTTATTTCCACGCCAATTTTTTTAAGTCCTTCTTCAGATGCGAATATCAAAGCTGAGCCGCCATCTGAGACTTTTGAGCAATCAAATACATTAATGTGATCACAGAAAGCTTTCGGATTTGGTGATGACATGCCAGTAGCTAAAAGGTCAGAATTTTTGTTGTGATATTCCTGTGCATCAGGATTTTTACGGGCATTTTCAATGGCATTAACATACCAATGAGCCATACCTGCTCGCACTTTTTCATTACCAAATTTCTCATAACAAGCACCTGCTCGTTGGGAGAATTGATCCGGGAAGAAATAGGCATGTCCATCTTTTCGTTCACCAGAAAACCAGCCAGCACCTGCCAGGTAGTCTGCTCCGTAAATTGCTTTTACTGAATTCTGAACTTCAACACCAATGCACATAACCACATCAGCCATGTCTGCGAGGATCGTTTTGATAGCTGTAACCAGAGCCAATCCACCGGAATCGCAGGCTCCTTCCACTCGTATGCAGGGTTTATACTGGAATGTTGGATGGACCATAGGGAAAAATCCCCCCAGGTTTCCCTGATTGCAGAATCGTGCTGCCATAAAATTTCCGATCACGCCTTCATCGATATTTTCCGGATTGTGAATCTGGTTAATAGATCCCATACCTGCTTCTTTGATGTAATGTTCAATTCCGGGACGGATTTTTTTGGGATGGAATTCTTTTCTACCTGTTCCCAATGAAACCGTATTAAAACCTGCTGTTGCATATATTTTTTTTCTAAAATAACTCATGATTACTCCTTTTATATAAAATAATTTATTGGACCGTAAAGCCAGAAGAATCCGTTCATTAATACTTCGTTCACTTCTTTTTCGGAATTTGCAACTCCATCTTTAATCAGGTTTGCACCAATTTCTTTGGTTGTTTTCAGAAAATCGAGAGCTAATTCCGAGCCGTAAGTATTCATTCCTTTCAGTTTATTGAAATGAGTTTCGAGTTTATCCATTTTATTCGCATCCATAAGAAGTGCTCTCCAGGATGCAAATTTCTCATTAGTTGGATTTAGCTTTTTATCAATTTCTGCTCTCCAATCTTCATCGAACAAACGATATTTTCCTTCCTCTATGTTGTAAACTCCGGCAGGACGATTCTTCTCATATTTGATAAAACCATCTTTTTGAGAACCATGCGGATTCTGACCTCCTGCGATCTTTTTATCCATAAATTTATTCAGCAGGTCGCTATTCAGGTGCTCTAGTTTGAGGTGTGTTCTCATAACTCTTAACAGCGATTGGAAAACATCGAGTCCAACATAATCGATAAGCTGGAAGATTCCCATAGGACGAACCAGAAAATCCTGTGATATTTTATTCATAATATAAAGTGCACCGTGAAAACCGTATTCATCTTTGAGTTCTTCAACTTTATTCATGGCATAAAGTCCGTCCCTACTGAAATGTCCGTTCCCGATAAAGCCGGAAATATCTGCAGCTGGAACTAACTTTTTGCGAAGTCTCTTTCCAAACTCTAGACCGATTTCTTTCAATTCTTCAGTTGTGTTATCAGCATAAATGATTTCCACCAATTTCTGGATTACAGGTGGATTGTAAAAATGATAACCAACGATCCTTCCACCGAGTTCTGCTTCTATATCCAAAAATGAAATTGGAATGCTGGAAGTATTGGTCAGGAACAAAGCGTCCGGTAAACAGATTTCTTTAAGTTGTTTCAGAACTTTAATCTTGATTTCCTCATTTTCAAATATTGCTTCAAAAATTAGATGAGAATCTTTGGCAATATTAGAATCTGTTGTGAAATTTAAGAGTGCATAAGTATCATCCACGAATGCATTGATAATTTCTCCATTCTCTATCAGATCTTTCCTGTCAGCATAAATCTGCCTTAAAAGAACAGTTGATTTTTCTGCAGCTTTAACAAGCTGTACCTTCATGTAACTGCGAAGTCCATCTAAAGCCTTTTCCGTAATATCCACCAGATTCAAACGGTAAATCTTATCGTTGTTTTCCAGTTTGAGTTTCAGTTTGGACATTTCCTGGGCAACGAGAACAGCAATTCCACTTCCCATTTTTCCAGCTGCTCCGATTATCGTTACATTTTGTAACCTTTCATCTAAATTCATTTCGTCTCCTTTTCTCATTGATGTAAACAGAATAAGAATTGATGAAAACTGATTCAGGTTTTGATTATTTTAATTTATCAGATTGAATCAAATTCATCAGTCTTAATCAATGATTCTTTTCAATTTAACTCATTTTCCTCTGTCTACCGCAATGATTATTTTATTCATTTTTAATTCTTTTCTCTTTTTTCAGTTTAATTCATTTTACTCTGTCTAACTCAATGATTCCAATTTGGTTTTCTTTTTTCCATAAATGCAGTCATTCCCTCTTTCGCTTCATCGGTTGAGAAGAGCATACTGAAGGCTTCCATTTCATAAGAATTAGCAGTTGTAAGATTTGTATCTATTCCGCGATTTATTACGGTTTTGGCAACCTGAACTGCTGTAGGACCAACTGCAATGATTTTATTAGCTAAAATTTCTGCTTCTTCCATAAGAGTTTCCGGAGTTGTTACTTTATTAACCAAACCAATCCTCATTGCTTCATTTGCATCAATGATGTCACCAGTAAAGATAAGTTCTTTCGCTTTCCCAATCCCTACTAACCTGGGAAGTCTTTGTGAACCTGCGTGACCGGGAATAATTCCCAGTTTGACTTCCGGTTGACCGAATTTTGCTTTTTCAGAAGCGATCCTGATATCACAAGCCATGGCAATTTCACATCCCGAACCGAGAGCAAAACCATTAACAGCAGCGATTACTGGTTTTTCCATATTTTCCATAAAAGTCAGAATCCGCTGACCGATCTGACTGTATTCACGTGCTTTAAGTGAATTCATCTTGGCAAGTCTGGAAATATCCGAGCCGGCAACAAATGCTTTTCCTTCACCTGTTAAAATAACAACCAGAATTCCTTCATTTTTATTGAAATACTGCATCGCTTTTTCCACTTCCAGAACTGTCTCAATATTCACTGCATTAAGAACTTCTGGTCGGTTAAATTTGATGTAACCGATCTTTTCTTTTTGTTCGACAATAAGATATTTATAATCCATATTTTCCTCCATTTATTCTTTTATTATTAATTCCAATTCTACGATCACCTGCAAAGCGTCAACCTGTTCTCCTTCTTTTCCGCTTATCTTTTTTACAATTCCATCCCGGGGAGAAGGAAGTTCATTCTGCATCTTCATTGCTTCCACGATAGCCAGAGTTTCTCCTGATTTTACTTCATCGCCAACAGAAACAGGAACTTTTACTAATAATCCTGGCATTGGAGAAGAAACTGTATTACTTTTTTGTTGCTTACAGGATTTTGATTTTGTAGAAATATTTTTTTCAAGTTCGAGTGTGTAATTTTCTCCATTGATTGAAAGATACGTTTTTTCTTTATTAGAGATACAATAAATATTATAGATTTTATAATCAATTTTAAATGAGATCAGTTCAGATTCAACTTCGACATCCGAAATATTATATTCCTGTTTATCATTTATAATAAATTTATAAAGATCATCTACTTTTTCTAGATTGATTTTATGAGTCTTTTCTAAAAAACTAAATTTATATTCCATATTTTAAACTCCAAAAATTACATATTTCAAAAAGGTTTTGATGTTTTTTAGACATTTTGAATTTTATTGTCCACATATCTCCCATTTTCCCAATTCCTGCCAAGGGGTAGTTTTTTGAGAATATTGAGTTAATTGACTTACCAGCTTTTTTTTAATACCATATTTTTTATTAAGAACTGTTGCAATTAGGGCAAAGTCCAAATTATTGTGTTGAGGAAGTAAAATTTCTTCATTATTATCAATAAAATGCGTATCGAAATTTCCTTCGATAAAATTTTCATTATTTATGATCCTGCTCAAATAACCGATATTAGTTTTGATTCCTAAAATTATGTATTCTTTTAAGGTTTCCAGAATCCTCTTTATTGTCATTTCTCTATTTTCAGACCAGACAATTAATTTGGAAAGAATCGGATCATAATGTGGAGGAACATTCCAATCCTCATAAATTCCTGAATCCACTCTAATTCCGGGACCTTGAGGTTCAGATAAATATAGAATTTTTCCCGGTGATGGAACAAAGTTGTTATCCGGATCTTCTGCATAAATCCTGGTTTCAATGGCATGACCACTTTGTTTTATTTGCTCCTGCTTTAATGTTAACTTTTCACCAGCTGCAATCAATATCTGCTGCCTTACAAGGTCAACCCCTGTAACCATTTCGGTGATCGGATGTTCTACTTGAATTCGGGCATTAACTTCCAGGAAATAGAATTTTTTATTCTTATCCAGGAGGAATTCAACAGTTCCAGCAGTTGTGTAATCGGAAGCTTCAATAACTTTTTTTGCGGTTTCACCCATTTTCATACGCAGATCGCTATCGAGAGCAGGAGAAGGAGTTTCCTCGATAATTTTTTGGTGTCTTCTTTGGATGGAACATTCACGCTCAAAAAGATGAATGCAATTTCCAAATTTATCCCGCAAAACCTGGAACTCAATGTGACGCGGTTGTTCGATGTATTTTTCTAAGTAAATGGAATCGTCACCAAAAGAACTTAACGCTTCCCTTTGACTAATTGCAATGCTCTTTTCCAGATCTTTTTCATCGTAAACAACACGCATTCCTTTGCCACCACCGCCCATCGAAGCTTTGATCATCACAGGATAACCTACTTCTTTAGCAGCTTGTTTGAATTTGTTCAAATCCGTGCAAGTCATCTCCATTCCGGGGATGATAGGAACACCGACTTTTTTAACGGTATTGCGTGAAGCAACTTTATCTCCAACTAAAGATAATGCTTTAGAACTTGGTCCTATAAACATAATTCCGGAATCTTCACATGCTTTGGCAAAAAGTTCATTTTCAGCCAGAAATCCATATCCGGGATGTATCGCATCACATTTGGTTTGTTTTGCAGCTTTAATGATAGCATCAATATTCAAGTAACTGGATATTGCTGGAGAATCACCGATCCATACAATCTCATCCATAAAACGAAGATGGAGTGATTTCTTATCTATAGTAGAATAGATTCCAACAGTGGAAATTCCAAGTTCTTTGCAAGCTCGAGCAACTCTTATGGCTATCTCACCTCTGTTTGCTATTAATATTTTCTTAAACATAATTGACCTTTTTATGCAACGAATTGACACGAATATTCACTAATAAGTACAAAAATATCATTATTTTACAAATCTCTCAAATGTTAGTTCTTCTTTTCCAAAATTTAGAATTATTCCTAAATGAACCTTGGTCGCAGTTAAATAATTAAGAACTTGAGCTTTATGAGCATTTATTATTCTTTCTACTGATTTAAGTTCTATAATAATTTTATTCTCAATAAGAATGTCTGTAACATAATCACCGACAACTTTTCCTTCAAAATAAACTTTTATAGGAACTTGATGTTCAGCTTGAATTCCATCTCGTTGTAGAGGTATCATTAACGCATTTTCATAAACTTTCTCCAAAAATCCATAACCGAGTTTATTATAAACCTCCATTGACAGACCAATAATTTTATATGACAATTCTTTATATAAAATTTTCTTATTATTCGTGTTTATCTGTGTAGATTTGTGGCTAAGCATCTTTTGTCCAATCAGGTTTTCTTTTTTCGAAGAAGGCGTTCATTCCTTCCTGACCTTCATCGGAAATTCGCATCTTAGAAATAACTTCTGCTGTAAATTTCCCCGCTTCTTTTAGAGACATTTCTGGAACTTTGCTCAATAAATCTTTGCACATTCCGATCGCTTCCGGTCCACTGGTGATTAGCTGTTTTGTAATACTTTCTGCAAAATTATTCATCTCTTCTAAGGGAACAACAAAATTGATGAGTCCTACTCTACAGGCTTTTTCTGCTGATAATCTTTCACCTGTTAAGAAGAATTCCCTGCAACGACCTTCACCACATTTTTTTATGACATAAGGAGATATACAAGCTGGAACAAGTCCTAACTTTACTTCACTGAAGCTGAATTTTGCATGAGTTGCTGCAATCGCAATATCACAAACTGCAACTAATCCGGTTCCTCCTCCGATTGCTGCTCCATTAACAAGGCAAATCGTCGGTTTTTTAATTGAATACATTTTATAGAACATTTTGGAAAGAGCGAGAGAATCTTCCAGGTTTTCTTCATAAGAAAAGTCTTTCATTTTCTTCATCCACTTCAGATCAGCTCCGGCACAAAATGATTTACCTTTGCCAGTTAAGGTTATAACCCGAACATCATCCTGATTCTTCAAATCTTCATAAACTTCGGTTAGTTCGGAGATCATTGTATCATTAAATGCATTATGGATTTCGGGTCGATTTAAAGTTATATAAGCAATTTTATTTATCTTTTCGAGTAAGATCGTTTTGAATTTTATTTCCATATTTCCTCATTTTTTTCATTGATTCAAACAGATATTATTGATGAAAACTGATATTTACCAAATTGTAGAAACTACTTTGGATTTTCTCAAATTTAAATCAGCAGTTACTAATGGTGTATTTGAAATTATCGATGTTGCACATATTATCCTATCAGCAGGATCTGAGTTTATTTCTGAAGGTAATTTGGTTGATAAGTCTGCAATTTCTGGAGTTATACCTTGAAAGATATAATTATTTGAAACTTTAATTAAATCAATAAATTCAAGATAAGATGTATCGATTTTGATTCTACTTTTCCTCATTAACATGGCAATTTCCCGTAATGAAATCTCCGGAAATATAATTCCATCTGTTTCATTTGCAGCGAGTATAACATCTCTTGCTTTTGTCGTAAGTAAATCAGGTTTTAATGCATCCCATATAATTACATGAGTATCGATTGTAATCATCATTTCATAACCTTCCATTGCTCATCTATTGGAGAAATGATATCCTTCAATATAGCTGTTTTTCCTAATTTATTTAGCTTATCTCGTGCTTTGATCCTTACACTATCAGGTGGAACAAGTTTCGCAATTTCCTTTCCTTTTGAAGTAATAATCAAACTTGTCCCGTGTTCAATATCTTTTAATATCTTCATTAATTTTGATCGTAAATCATTTAATGCAATTGTATGCATAGGAAACTCCTCTTATTTTTATAATCTTTTCATTGAGCTAAATTGAAATTATTAAGAAGGACTGAATTTAAATAATTTAGGAATCATTTTATTGTAACCATTTTTTCATTTTTTCTTTAGCTTCTCTATGAGTAATACAAAAACCATCATCTGCTTCTTGAATTCCTTTTTCAACTTTTGCAAGCAAAAAAAATCGCTCCATAACATCATCTATTGCAATTCTATCGGGTAATAACTTCATTTCCTCAAGTATGGTTTCCTTTTTTAATTTTATCATATGCTATCCTCTTTCTTATTAAAAGTAAATTGAAATAATTTAGAGAGACTGAAAAAAATAACTTTCACTTGTTTTCATCAATGAATTCCTACTGTCTCCCCCAATGAATGATCACATTCGGAACACACCAAACTTATGATCGGGAATGGGTGCATTGAGCGACATCGAAATCGCCAGACCGAGAATATTTCGAGTATCCAGGGGATCTATTATTCCGTCATCCCACAATCTTGCAGTTGAAAAATATGCACTGGATTCATTTTTATATTTTTCTAAAATCGGTTTTCTGATTTCTTCGATCTCTGCTTTGGAAAGTTTCTTACCTTGCCTGGTTAGCCCTCTGACTTTAACATCTGTTAGAACACCGGCAGCCTGCTCTCCGCCCATAACGCAGATCTTTGAAGTTGGCCACATCCATAAAAGCCTGGGTCCATATGCACGACCACACATACCGTAATTTCCTGCTCCATAGGAACCACCTATAATAATTGTGAATTTTGGAACTTGAGCGTTTGCTACAGCATGAACTAATTTAGCTCCATCTTTGGCAATTCCTTGATGTTCATATCTTTTACCAACAATGAAACCTGTAATATTCTGCAAGAATAATATCGGGATTTTCCTTACCGAACATAAAGAAACAAAATGAGCACCTTTTTGAGAGGATTCAGAAAATAAAACTCCATTATTTGCTAGGATTCCAATAGGGTAACCCATAATTCTCGCAAATCCGCAAATCAATGTTTGACCGTAAAGTTCCTTGAATTCGTGGAATTCGCTTCCATCAACGATTCGGGCAATTACTTCTCTCATATCGAAAGATTTTTTCAGGTCTTTGGGGATTATTCCATAAAGTTCTTTCGGGTCATAAGCAGGTTCTTCAGGTTGGAATCTTTCAAGAGGATATTTCTGAGGAGAAGTTATATTTTCTACAATGTTTCGTGTGATCTCGATTGCTTGTTCGTCGTTTTCGGCATAATGGTCTGCAACTCCGGAAATACGGCAGTGAACATCTGCACCACCAAGTTCCTCTTCTGTTACAACTTCTCCTGTTGCAGCTTTTACTAAAGGAGGACCTCCAATATAGATTGTTCCCGGACCTTTTACGATTACAACTTCATCACTCATTGCAGGTTGATATGCACCTCCTGCTGTACAGAATCCGACTACAACCGAAATTTGAGGAATATTTTCTGCAGACATTCGAGCTTGATTATAAAAAATCCTACCAAAATGTTCTTTGTCAGGAAATGTTCCAACTTGGAGAGGTAAGAAAATTCCACCCGAATCAACAAGATAAATACAGGGAAGTCTATTTTCTAAGGCAATTTCCTGTGCCCTAAGATGTTTTTTGATAGTCTCGGGAATATAAGTTCCTCCCTTAACTGTTGCATCGTGGGCAATGACCATAACTTCACGGTTTTTTATAATCCCGATTCCGGTAATTATTGCTGCTGATGGATGTTTATTTTCATACATATCCCAGGCAGCAAGAGAATTTAATTCCAGGAATGGTGTATCAGGATCTAAAAGCAATCGCAACCGATCCCGCACAAAGAGTTTTCCGCGCTTTTTATGCTTTTCGCGCATATGATCAGGGCCACCTTTTCTAACCAAAGAAAGGCGATCCTTCAACTTCTTAACAGCTTCTTCCATCGATTTTGTGTTATCTTTGAAAGACTGGCTGTTCGTGTTTATTTTGGATTCGATTTTATACATAATGAACCTACTTAGATTTTCTCAATCAGGATTGATTGAGAAATAAAAAAATTATACTAAAACAGCTTTATATCCATAAAGAAGAATTCCTGTTTTTCCTTCTTTCTGGATTTTCCTGAAAACAAGTTTTACTTCATTACCGATTTCTAATTTTTCAGGATCACAATCGACTACTTGAGTTGTTATCTTAACACCGTTTTCAAGTTCCACAATTGCAACAGCGTAAGGAACTTCTGCTTCAAATTGTGCGGGTGCAACTCGAATGATCGTGAATGTAACAATTTTACCATTTTCAGGTAAGATTACCTGTTCAAATTCTTGCGAACCACATTTATTACAGATCAATCTCGGTGGGAAAAATATCTTTCCACAACCTTTACATTTTCCCGCTTCTAATCTGTACCTTTGCGGCATTTCTCTTCTATATCTTGGTGATGGCATCTCTTTCTCCTTTATTCAACTTTAAAGATGTGAGTAACCGAAGAAGCACCGGATCCCCCCATATTTTGAGCTAAACCGATCTTTGCATTCTTGATCTGTCTTTCTCCGGATTTTCCTGTTAACTGTTCATAAATCTCCACAACTTGAGCTGCTCCTGTAGCTCCTACAGGATGACCCTTTGATTTCAATCCACCTGAAGTGTTGATGGGAATTTTTCCAGTTAATGCTGTATGACCTTGTTCAGTAAAAAGACCTCCTTTTCCTCTTTCAGCAAAACCGAGCTCTTCCAGAATACAGATTTCAGCGATAGTAAAACAATCGTGAACTTCGGCAAGATCGATATCAGATGATTTTAATTCTGCCATTTTAAAAGCACGTTCTGCAGAAACTTTTACAGCATTTAAAGCAGTAATGTCGTCTCTTTGATCTAAAGCCAGAGAATCAGTTGCAACTCCGGAACCTATAATTTTGATCATAGGTTTTTGCAATTTTCTGGCAACCTCTTCCGAAGCTAATATCACACAAGCACCACCATCAGAAACAGGAGAACTATCCAGAACTGTTAAAGGATCAGCAACCAAAACAGCGTTCTTAACCTGCTCGAGTGTAACTTTTCTTGGAAATTGAGCATTTGGATTCATCGAACCGTTAAAATGATTTTTCACTGCAACTTGAGCCAGTTGATCTCTTGTTGTCCCATATCTATGCATATGAGCGCGTGCAATCATTGCATAAAGTCCGGGGAAAGTAACTCCATGATAACATTCATATTCCTGATCAGCAGCAGTTGAAAGAGCAAAAGTTACATCTGCACCATCATTCATTTTTTCAACTCCACCGGCAAGTACAATATCGGAATTTCCGGATGCGATATCGAGAAATCCCATCCTGACAGCCATTCCTCCTGAACAACATGCAGATTCGAGTCGAACTGCAGGAATTGGAGCAACTCCGAGATAATCAGCCATTAACGCTCCGACATGTTCCTGTCCTACAAAAAGTCCGGATGTCATGGTTCCGACATACATCGAATCGAGGTGATTGACTCCTGCATCTTTTATCGCTTTTAAGCCGGCTTCAACAAACAAATCTCTAAAGGAAGATTCCCAGATCTCACCAAACTTTGTCATTCCACAGCCAATTACATAAACATCTCTCATTTTTCTTCCTCCTACTCGTTCATAATGATTTTTTCACGGAATTTTGCATACTGCCCATAATCCAGATAGATAGGATCATCAGCGAGCATTTCTCTAACTTTTTCAGCATTATCCTGAACTTCAACAATCTTGTCTGTAGCTTTAAAAATGAAAGCATCACTTCCTGCTCCCGAACCAAAGGAAACCATAAAGATCAGGTCGCCTGGTTTTGCAACATCCAGAGTTGCAGAAAGACCTGTGGGAGAAGAACCTGAATATGTGTTTCCCATTAAATTTACAACCCACCCGGGTTTCATCTGTTCATCTGTGAAACCAAGTTTTTTCCCGACAGTTAATGGAAACTTTCCATTTGGCATGTGGAAAACTGCATATTTGAAATCTGACGGTTTGAATCCACTCTTTTTCAAGATTGCTTTGGCAGCTCCCTGAACGTGTTTGAAATATGCCGGTTCACCCGTAAACCTACCTCCGTGATGAGGATAGAAAGCGCCTTCTCTACGCCAGAAATCAGGTGTGTCTGTAGTGTAAGAATGAGTAAATAAAAGTTCAGCGAGTATATTTTCCTCTCCGAAAATAAATGCTGAACCTCCAGCAGAAGCAGAAAATTCAAGTGCATCGGCAGGAGCACCTTGAGATGTATCCGCTCCGATCGCCATCGCATATTTCATTTCTCCTGCTTTCACCAAAGCTTGAGCAATGAACATCCCTTCCGAACCTGCTTTACACGCAAATTCAAGATCTGCAGTATGAAAATCAGGAACAATGCCGAGAGCTTCTCCGACAACAGTTCCCGAAGGTTTCACTGCATAAGGATGTGATTCGGAACCGATATAAAGCGCTCCGATTTCCTGCGGATCGATGTTACAGCGTTTCAAAGCATTTTTTGCTGCTGCCACCGAAATGGTGATCGTATCTTCATCCAAACCGGGAACTGATTTTTCCTGGAGCATCAAACCACGTTTGATAGCTACAGCATCTTTTCCCCATTGATGAGCTATCTGTTCAGCTTTTATCCGGAATTTTGGAATATACGATCCGTATCCTATAATTCCTACCATAGAACCTCCTTGTTTTTAAAATTCAAAATTTCTAAAAATACTAAATTATTAAAATAAATAAAATCTTACATTACCAATGAATTCTACCATCTTTTCTGGGAGGAGCGGGAGGAGTTCTTTCATAATTTGAGTAACCCAGAGCAATGCCGCACAAGAATTCTTTGTTTTCAATATTGAGCATTTTTTTGATCTGCTGGGCTTTTTGCTCAACTCTTCCCAGAACGCAAGTTCCAAGACGTTCTTTATGAGCTAATAAAAGCAAATTTTGAATTGCCAGGAACACACTTCCCATCGAAGTTATCGGTTCCTCTCCGGGAATGATATCAGAAAAAGCTAAAATAACAACCGGAGCATTTCCAATATTTCCAAAGAATTTCCCTGTCAATTCGATTATTTTCGGTTTGAGTTTTCCTTCCAGAGTTGGTTTTACAAATTCCCAGAATTCGTTATAGATTTTTCCGAAATCTTTTAATTTTTCTCCTTTCACAACATAAAAATGCCAGTTTTGAAAATTTTTTCCTGATGGTGCCCAGATTGCGGTTTGAAGAATTTTATCTAACAATTCATCGGGAACTTCTTTATCATTGAATGAACGAATACTTCGTCTGGTTTTGATTATTTCGTAAATATCGTTTGAAAACATCATTTAACTCCTTTATAGCTAACGCAACTCATTATGTATAGGAAAGATAATGGTTAATCGCCAATCTTATCGTGAGGTTAATCGTGAGGTTAATCGTGAGGTGTTAATCCAATACATAATGAATTCCTCTACCTTTTCCATTTGATTTCAACACTCTTAATTCAATAAGTTTGTTTATTTCATCTAATGCAACTCGATTTGAAAGCTTAAACATCTCTCTAACATCCCGATTAGTAATTTTCCTATTAATATTAATAAACTCCACAATCCTCATCTGCCTTTCCGTCAAAGCGATCTGTCCTTCTCTCGCTTTTCTCAATCTTTCGCTACTCAATCTTACAACTCTTTCTTTTACTGCTTTCAGACTAACATAAACACCTTCACAAAAATAATCCAGCCAACTTGTCAGATCAAGGGTTTTCTGGTTAACATTTTGTAAAGCAGAATAATATGAATGTCTGTCAGAATCATAAAAATCATCCAAACAGAAAAATTGTTTAGTATCAAAACCTCGTAAATAAAGAATCAGAGCTGCTAGAACTCTTGCTGTTCTACCATTTCCATCGATAAATGGATGGATTCTTACAAATTCGTAGTGAGTAATTCCCGCTTCAATAACAGGATCGAGCTCTTTTGTTTCTTCCAGGTTAATCCAATTTCTCAACCCGTTAATTAGTTTCGGAACATCCTTATTTTGTGGAGGTTTGAAATAAATTTCACCTGTAAATTTGTTTCCAACAACTACATACCGATTACGATAAACTCCGCAATCTGCTGGATTTTCCAAAGTGCCTTTAGTAACCATTCGATGGATTTTCAAAATGTCTTTTTCTTTTAGAGAAGTATCCCCTATCAAATTGTTTATTTTTTCCAGAACATTTAGATAATTCAGAACTTCTTGCTTATCCTTTCTAGTTGCCATAACTTCTCTTCCCATTGCGAGATCTGTTACTTGCTCTAAAGATAATCTATTTCCTTCAATTCTGGTTGATGAATGTGCACTGTGAATTATCGCTTCTTTTCTTAAAGTCAATTCCCATTGAGGAATGAATGGAGAATTCAGGATTAACTCCCTCGAAGCTGAAATTTTTGTAAGAAACTTAACAATCTTATCTGTATATTTGAAATTTGGCTTAAACAATCTTTCCTCTATTTAACTTTGATTTTTTTGCTCACAGATTTACACGGATTATCACGGATTTTTTTCTTTAGTTTAGATATTAATCTCACTGAGAATTTACCTTCGTCTCAAACTGGTAATTTCTTCCATCGAATTTGATATTTCCAGCCCGATTTATCGGATCGTGTTCCAGGCAAACTAACCAGTTTTCTTTTATTGCACGCTGATAAAGTTCCTTTCTTTTTTCCATAATTTCCATAGGATATTGGTCGAATCCCATTGTATATGGAATTTTGATGTGTGTTACTGCTGATACAATTCCTCCAAAATATACAGCAGTTTCTCCTGCTGATTTTATGAAAATTATCTGATGGTGCTTGGTATGTCCACCTGTTATTTCGAAACTGATTCCGGGAATAACTTCTTTATTGCCTTCTATGAATTTAACCAATCCTGCTTCCATAATTGGGACATAATTTTCCAGGAAGTATGTTCCTTTTGTTCTTTCATTAGGATGAATCGCATCTTCCCATTCATCTTTCTGGAAAAAGTGAACTGCATTTTTAAATGTTGGAATTACATTTCCCAAATCATCGAATTTGGTGCAAGCACCCACGTGATCAAAGTGGAGGTGAGTAGCCACAACAACATCTATGTCATCACAGGTTAATCCAATCTCAGCTAAAGATTGTTCTAATGAAGGTTCATAATTTATTCCGAAAATCTTTTTTTGTTTTTCAGTGAATTTATTTCCCTGTCCCGGATCGATGAGAATATTGTGCTCTGGAGTTTTTACAAGTAAGGGATTAATGTTCAATTTTACTCGATTCAAATCATCAGGTTGAATTAATTTTTGCCAGATAACTTTGGGAACAACTCCGAAATATCCTCCTCCATCCAGCCAGAAAGAACCATCATGAAGAAAAAAAAGTTCATAATTACCTAATTGATATTTTTTTACCATTTCTTTTCCTTTCTATTTTTTTAATGAATTATAGATTTAATATAATCAACGATTTCATTAGTTGGTGCACCCGGTGTGAAGATTCTTTTAACACCTATTTGCAGAAGTTTTTTAATATCATCTTTAGGGATAATTCCTCCACCAATCACAATAATATGCTCAGCATTTTTTTGTTTTAGAAGTTCAAGTATTCTTGGGAAGATCGTCATATGTGCCCCGGAAAGAATGGAAAGCCCGATAATATCTACATCTTCCTGAATTGCTGCTTCCACGATACTTTCCGAAAGCTGATGAAGTCCGGTATAAATTACTTCAAAGCCAGCATCTCGAAGTGCTGCAGCAATTACTTTTGCTCCCCTGTCATGTCCGTCCAATCCCGGTTTTCCGATTAAAACTCTAATCTTTTTATTCATTATTGCTCCATCTAAAAAATTATTGGTTCTTTATAAATCCCGAAAACTTTTTTCAAAGTCTCACACATTTCCCCAAGTGTGGCATATTCTCTCACGCAGTCAATAATTTTGGGCATCAAATTTTCTTCGCATTCAGCAGCTTCTCGAAGTTTGATCAAAGTTTCCTTAACTCTGGAATTATTTCTTTCTTCTTTCACCTTATTAAGAGATTTTTTCTGATCGATTTCTACTTCTTCTGGAATTTTTAGAAGCTCAATATCTATATTCTCTTCTTCTTCATTAAATAAGTTCACACCGATATGGAATTTTTCTTTTTTCTCTAAAGATTTCTGGTATTCATAAGCACTTCGGGAGATTTCTCTTTGAAAAAATCCTTTTTCTATTGCAGGAACTACACCACCTAAAGTTTCGATTTTATCAAAATATTCAAATGTTAATTTTTCCAATTTATCAGTTAAAGCTTCCACATAATACGAACCACCCAAAGGATCGATCGTATTGGGAACACCGGTTTCATAAGCAATCAGTTGCTGGGTTCGAAGTGCTATTTTAACTGCTTTTTCTGTAGGAAGAGCATAAGTTTCATCCATAGAATTTGTGTGAAGTGATTGTGTTCCACCCAGAACTGCAGCCAATCCCTGAAATGCAGTCCGGATGATATTATTTTCCGGCTGTTGAGCTGTAAGACTGCATCCGGCAGTCTGAGTATGGAACCTAACCAGATATGATTTCGGATTTTGAGCATGATATTTATCTTTCATCAGTTTTGCCCAGATTCGACGGGCAGCTCGATATTTAGCAATTTCTTCAAAAAAATCTAAATGAGAATTAAAAAAGAATGATAAACGAGGAGCAAAAGTATCGACCGGAAGACCTGCTTTGATCCCGTAATCAACATAAGTGTAACCATTTGCGAGAGTGAATGCAAGTTCCTGAAGTGCTGTGGAACCAGCTTCCCTGATATGGTAACCTGAGATTGAAATCGTATTCCATTTGGGAACATTTTCAGAGCAGTATTTAAGAATATCCGTAATAATTCTCATTGATGGTTCGGGAGGATATATCCAGGTCTTTTGAGCTTGATATTCTTTAAGCATGTCATTCTGGATTGTTCCTGTAAGAACATCTTTAGGAATACCCTGTTTTTCTCCAACCACTATGTACATTGCGAGAAGCATTGCAGCGGGTGGATTAATGGTCATAGAAGTTGAGATTTTTTCCAGAGGAATACCATCGAAAAGTATTTCCATATCCCGCAGAGTATCGATCGCAACTCCACATTTACCTACTTCTCCCAAAGCCATCGGATCATCCGAATCTTTTCCGTAAAGAGTTGGAAAATCAAAGGCAACAGACAACCCGGTTTGTCCGTGTTTCAGAAGATATTTATAACGATTATTAGTATCTTTTGGAGTTCCGAAACCGGAAAACTGACGCATCGTCCACAGTCTGCCTCGATACATTGTTGGTTGAACTCCACGTGTATATGGATATTCTCCCGGATAATTTAGATCTTTATCAAAATCAAAATCTTTATTATCATCAGGAGTGTATAACGGATTTATTTTAATTTTTGAAAGATTAGAGAAACTAATATCTCTTTCTTTTCGCTTAGAATATTTTTCTTTCCAAATGTCTTTGCTCATCAAGCCTCCTTCATCTAAAAAATCTTTTTTGCAATTTCATCTGTAATATAATGAGGAGTTATTTTACGTTCGTATGCTATGTCTATCATTTTTTTTAATTGTTTTTGATCAATGATGTAATTATGCAGATGAGTTTTAATTTTTTCTTCGATTAATTCATTAACTCTTAAGATTAACTTATTCTTTCTTTCTATTTCAAGTTCTCCACTTTTTTCTAAATATTCTTTGTGGAATTTAATTGTGGATACAAGTTCCTCAATTCCCTGGTTTTCAATTGCGACAGTTTTTAGGATTGGAACCTGCCACTTAATTTTTTCATCCCTCAATTCAAAAGCGAATTTCAGTTCCATCATTAATCTGTCAGAACCGGTTCTGTCTCCTTTATTCACGACCAGAATATCTGCGACTTCCAGAATACCGGCTTTCATTGCCTGGATTGCATCACCGGATTCAGGAACTAATACAACAACAGTTGTATCACAAACCTGAGCAATATCCAATTCCACTTGTCCCACACCAACTGTTTCAATCAGGATATAATCCATACCTGCTGCATCGAGCACAAGTGCCACGTCTTTTGTTTTGGTTGCTAATCCCCCCAAACTCCCTCTTGTAGCCATACTCCGGATAAAAACATTTTCATTCAAAGCCAGGTCATTCATACGAATTCTATCACCGAGTAAAGCACCACCAGAAAAGGGTGAAGTAGGATCAACTGCAATAATACCTACTTTTTTATTTTCTTCGAGTAATTTTGGTACAATTGCATTTACAAGAGAAGATTTACCGGCACCGGGAGGACCTGTAATTCCAATATAATACGCATTTCCTGTGTGAGGAAAAATATCTTCCAGAAGTTTGGGCTCAGTACCATTTTCGATTTTAGTTATTACGCGAGCTATTGCTGGTTTTTCACCTTTTAAAAATCTTTTTAATAATTCCATTAAATATTTACTTCCTTAATAAATTATAAACACTCATAAAGTATCTCAGAGACATCCATAACTTTGATACCAGCATCCATTGATTTTAGAGTTTCTTCAAACATCTGCAGGCAGTATGGACAAGCAACTGCAATAATGTCCGCTCCAGTATCCATCAATTGTTTAAGGCGTACATTTACGATGCGCTCATCTTTTTCCCATTCCAGCCACAATCCGCCACTTCCTGCTCCACAACACACACTTAAACTCCGGTTGAAATTTTCTACTTCCAGGAATTTCAGTCTAGGAATGTTTTTCAGTATATTTCTTGGCTCTTCATAAATATTATTTTTACGACCAAGCGTACATGGATCATGATAAACTACTTTTTTATCAAAGTTTTTATTTATCTTCAATTTTCCTGTATCGATAAGATGTGAAAAATATTGTGTAGTGTGCAGAACTTCAAAATCAGCTCCAAAATCAGGATATTCATTTTTGAAGGTAGTAAAGCAATGAGGGGAAGTGACGAGTACTTTTTTTACCCCCGAATCTCCAAATGTTTTAATATTGGCTTTGGTAACTTCTTCGAAAATATTTTCAGCACCGATCCTTCTTATTACTTCACCACAACAGGTTTCTTTTACTCCCAGAATTCCAAATGATACCTCACATTTCTGTAAGATTCCAACAGTAGCTTGGGCTACTTTCTGATTTCTGGTTTCGTATGCTGGAAGGCAGCAAGGAAAATATAAAAATTCCATTCCTTGTTGAAAATCAGGAACATTTAATCCCTTTGCCCAATCTGCTCTATTTTCTCTTTGTTCACCAAATGGATTTCCTACATTATGTGTTTTTTGGACTGTAGATTTTAAAGTGTCCGGATAGGAATCGAAATCAACCAGAAGACGGCGAGCAGCACGAAGGATATTTGGTGTGCTGATGCCGTGCGGACATTGCTCAAGACAGGCTTCGCAACCAACACAGCGATAGATCAGATCAATTTCTTTTTCCAGTTCTTTTTTATCTTCACTGCTGGCAACTGCTCCCAGAGCTGTTTCAAGCGAGAACTTGTATACAGGATAATCATATATTTCAACCTGGAACCAGGGACATGCGCTTGTACATTTCCCACATTGATAACATTTGTAGATATCTTCAGCTCCCATTTCGATAAGAATATCTCTTATCTCAGGATTGATCTCGGTTGTAAGATTTTTTTTGTCTTTCAAGTTTATCCTCTAATTTTTCATTCTCGTTCCAATGCTCCTGCGTTGGAATGTAAGAGTACACTTATCATATTATCTATCTGGTTATCAGTCAGATTTTTTTGCTGTGAAGCTCCTGAAGGACAGGCGCTGATGCAGGCTCCGCAACCTTCACAGAGAATCTCGTTCACAGAAACTATTCTTTTTCTCTCATCCATTTCCCTGGCATCATAAGGGCAGGCTGCCACACAAATACCACAACCTGAACATAGATCTTCGTTCACACTTGCTATGATTGGTGAATGAGAAATTTCGTCACTGGAAAAAAGAGTTAAAACTTTTGCTGCAGCACCAGAAGCCTGAGAGACAGAATCCGGAATGTCTTTGGGTCCCTGTGCTGTGCCTGCCAGATAAAATCCAGGAACAAGAGATTCTACAGGACGTAATTTCGGGTGAGCTTCGGAAAAGAATCCATGAATATTTGTATGTATCCTTAATTTTTTTGCCAGATCCAATGCTCCGAATGAAGAGATCATTGACATCGATAGAACTACCATATCACATTTCACACGAAGCTGTTTTCCAGTTAAAGTATTGATACACCAGACAACCAGATCATCTCCCTGCTTGATTATTCTGGCAGGTTTTCCCCTGATGTACAGAATATTCCCATCTTCTTTTGCTCTGGTGAAAAATTCTTCATAATCCTTACCGCTGGTTCTGACATCGATTGAGAAAACAATAGCTTCACCATCCGGAACATGTTCTTTATAAAGCAAGGCATGTTTAGCCATATACATGCAGCAAATTTTGGAACAATAGGGAAGATGATGTTCCGGGTCGCGGGAACCAACGCAAGAAATAAAAGCTATTCTTTTTGGAATTTTATTATCCGATGGTCTGTGAATTTCTCCCTGAGTAGGTCCGGAAGCAGAGAGTAATCTCTCAAATTGTAATCCATTTATCACATCAGGATATTTCCCTGCTCCATATTCGATCATGTTTTCCATTGGATACAGTTCATATCCTGTGGCAACAACAATAGCGCCCACTTCCTCTTCGATTATCTCATCTTTTTGTTTGAAATCAATAGCATTCAAAGTGCAGACAATTTTACAAACACCACACTTTCCATCTTTCAAAAAGTAAGTACAGTGTTCTTTATCGATAACAGGTTTATTGGGAACAGCTTGCGGGAATGGGGAATAAATAGCTTTTCTTTTTCCGAAACCTTCATCAAATTCCGAATCTACACTCACCGGGCATTTTTCGCTGCAAACACCGCAACCTGTACATTTGTAGTTATCTACGTAAGATGCTTTTTTTCTGATCTTGATTTTGAAATTTCCAACACTTCCGGATATCTCTTCTAATTCAGAGTAAACAAATAAGCTGATATTCTCATGTTGGGATACTTCAACCATTTTAGGTGTAAGAATACATTGAGAACAATCCAGGGTTGGAAAAGTTTCTGATAGTTGAGCCATGTGTCCACCGATAGACGGACTTTTTTCTATCAGAATCACTTTGTGACCTGAATTGGCAATATCGAGTGATGCTTGAATACCGGCAATACCTCCACCAATTACTAGAGCTTTTGGGTTTACTTTAACTTTTACAGGAGAAAGAGATTCATTTAGCTTTGCTTTTTCAATTATCGATTCAATTATACTGATTGCCTTAGGAGTTGCTTCTTTTATATCTTTATGGACCCAACTGCATTGTTCTCTGATATTTGCAACCTCAGTAAGGTAAGGATTTAAACCTGCTTTTTCCGTAGTATTTCTGAAAGTTAGTTCGTGCAAAGATGGAGAACAGGCTGCAATAACTATCCCATTCAGTTTTTTATCTTTTATTGCGTTTTTAATTAATTCCTGTCCCGGATCAGAACACATATATGTATAATCAGTGCAAAAAGCAACTCCGGAATATTTTTTTATTTCCTCAACAACCTCATTGATATTGACAGTTGAGCTAATATTCCTACCACAATGACAGACGAAGACACCGATTTTTTTCATATAAATTCCTGGTCAGTCAATTTATATACAATTCCTTAATAATATTATCTCTTTTCGTAAATTTTTTGTCGTGTATCTAAAGTAATTATAAAGATGATTTTTTCTTTTTCTTCAATTTCATAAAAGAAACGATATTTTCCGATTCGATATCTCCATGTCTCTGGCTTCCAATTTATTAGTTTTTTAATATTTAAACCAAAATGGGGCTCTTTGACAAGTTGAGGATAAATGTAACTCATTAATTTTTCTTGTAATTTTTCTTTTTGATATTTATCGAGCTTTTTGAATTCTTTGATAAAATGATTTGTCTCGAATATCCTATATTTAATCAATGAACTTTCCCAGTTTGTTTTTTGCATCCCTGCTACCGGTTTTAAGTTTTCGGATTAATTCTGAGTTTTTTAGAATTTCCTGCATTTCAAAATCATCAATCAATCGGGATTCTTCAATGAATTTTATCACAGCAGTTTTTAAAAGGTTTGATAAACTTCTATTCTCTTTTTTAGCAAAGGATTTAAGCATTTTATATTCATTTTCTTTTAAGTTCAGTTTGATAGTTGTTGCCATAATTCCTCCATTTTATAATTTTATTTCATCTCCAATATTTTTTCTTTTAAAATCGGGACGACCTTCATCAAATCATCAACAATCCCGTAATCTGCTTCATTGAAAATGGGGGCGTTCGGATCTTTATTGATAGCAATTATTGTATCCGAGTTTTTCATTCCCATAACATGCTGGAAAGCACCTGAAATTCCAATTGCAATATAGAGCTTTGGTTTCACTATTTTTCCTGAAGAACCCACCTGTCTGTCTTTGGGAAGCCAGTCTGCATCAACAATGGGACGGGAACATCCAACTACCCCGCCGATTGATGCTGCAAATTCTTCGATCATTTTAAGGTTTTCCTGCTCTCGAATTCCTCTGCCAATTCCTATCACCACATCAGATTTTGTGATATCCACATCACCGATAGCAGCTTCAATATATTCTATAAATTTTCTATATTCAGGCTCTGTTGTTTCTTTTGGACTGCGTTTAACAATTTCAGCATTAAAGTTACCTTCAACAGCAGGAAAGCTACCTGCACGTATTGTAAGAATATAAGATGGATTTTCTCTTAGAATTTCATGAGTGTTCAATTTCCCATCAAACATTTGCCTGGTGACTTTCAGTTTCTTGTCTTCAAATGTTAAGTTCAGACAATCAGTGGAAAAAGGAATATTTAATTCGGTTGCTAAGGCAGGACAAAGATCCATTCCAAATGCTGTATGACCAATAAGAGTTAGTATAGGTGTTTCCTTTTTGATAATTTCAACCAGGTTTTTCTGATAGATTTCGGAATTGAAATTTTCGAAAACAGGGTCATCAAAAAGATAAATCTTATGAGCATAATTTTTTATTTTGTCAATTATTTGATCAGTTTTCGAACCCAATAATAAAGCTGTGATATTAAGATTCTCTTTTTCTGCAATCTTTTTTGCACAGGTCAAAAGCTCAAAGCTTATATCTCTAATTTCACCTTTTCTATGTTCAATTAATACAAATATTTCTGCCATTTCAACCTCCTCAAATCAAACCTTTTTCTTTAACAATTTCAGCAAGTTTTGTTGCTGTTTCAGATGGACTTCCAGTCAGAATTTCAACCTGTTTTGTGACTGGTGGAACATATAATTCTTCAATCACCGAATTTATTACTAAATCTTCCAGTTCGATATTTTCTTTTCCAAGTTGTTGAATCTCTTTTTTTGCAGCTCTTCGAATTGCAATCAAGGATGCATATCTGGGTTCATTGATTCCGGTTAGAATTGTAAGTAAAGCCGGTAATTTAATATCCAGATGCTCAATAAGTCCACCTTCAAGTTCACGATGAATATGAGTTCTTTTTTCATTCCCATCAACCTTGATAACTAAAGCAGCATGAGGAATTTCAAGTAGTTCAGCCAAAGTTACTCCAATTTGAGAATAAGCATCATCAGTAGAAATACAGCCTGTTAAAATTATATCAAAATTAATAGTTCTTATAACTGATTTTAATATCTGAGCAGTTTGAAAAGCATCCAGGTTTTCAAAATTTTCAGCTTTAATTCTGATGGCATTATCTGCACCTTTTGCTAAAGCAATTCTAAGTGTATCATCAGTATCAGGATAACCAAGAGAGAGAACAGTAATATTTCCGCCAAATTTTTCTTTGAGTAAAACTGCTTCTTCCAGGGCATAAGTATCAGATTCATTCATATCAAAAGTTAATCTGTCTTTCTGAATGCTTTTTCCCGTAGAATCAATGGATACTTCTGCTTCAGCAGTTTGGGGAACTCTTTTTATACAAACTATTATATCCAAAATAACCTCCTATTTTTTATCATTGATGCAGACAGATGTATTTGATGCAAACAGATAAATATCATTGATGCAAACAGATTGAAAAATGTTAAAAAAACAAATCTTTCTTTATCGATTCTTATTCTGTTTCCATCAATGAATCTGTCTTCATCAATTTTCATCTGTTTACATCAATGATTCTGTTTATCTCAATGAATTATCTCACCAACTCATTGGCAATAACTAACTTCTGAATTTCAGATGTACCTTCGTATAATTCCAGGATCTTTGCATCACGGTAAAATCTTTCCACCGGGTAATCTTTTGTGTAGCCATAGCCACCAAAGATCTGAACTGCTTTTCTGGTCACATCTACCGAAATATTTGCAGCATAATATTTTGCCATTGCTGCTTCTTTGGAAAATCTTTTTATTCCTGCATCTTTGCACCAGGCGGCATAATAAACGAGCATTCTGGCTGCGTGAATCTGAGTAGCCATCTCAGCCAACATATTCTGGATCATTCCAAATTTGCAGATTGGTTTTCCAAAAGTCACACGTTCTTTAGAGTATTTTACAGCTTCATCTAAAGCTGCTTGAGAAATCCCAACTGCTTGTGCACCGATATCGATACGGGAAACATCGAGGGTATTCATACAAATAAAGAAACCCTGTCCCAATTCTCCTAACATATTTTCTTTGGGAATCTTGCAGTCTTCACAGTTTCCGGTTGCCCTGATTCCCATCAAATCTTCGTGTTTTCCCAGAGAAAAACCAGGAGTATCCCGCTCAACGATAAATGCACTGATTCCTTTATGCTTGAGTTTTTTAGTTGTGTAAGCAAAAACAACAAAAATTCCAGCTTCCGTACCATTGGTAATAAATCTTTTTGCTCCGTTTAAAATATAATGATCTCCATCCAATACGGCTGTAGATTCCATGGCAGCCACATCAGAACCTGCGTTCGGTTCTGTAATACCGATTGCTCCTATCCTTTTTCCAGAACAAAGGTCAGGAAGATATTTTTCTTTCTGTTCTTCATTTCCGAATTTCAAAATTGGATAAGTTGTAAGAGAATTATTTACAGCAGTGATGACACCAGTTGAAGCGCAAGCTCTTGATATTTCTTCAACAGCTATTGCCAGAGAAACAAAATCAAATTCTGAGCCACCGTATTTTTCCGGAACCACGATACCGAGTAATCCCATATCAGCCAGTTTCTTGATGTTATCTTTAGGAAATTCACCCGAAATATCGATTTCAGGAGCAACAGGTGCCAGCTCATTTTCTGCAAATTTCCTAACTTCATCTCTTAACATTTTTTGATCATTAGATAATGCGAAGTTCATCACTTCTCCTTTTCATAATTTTTTATTTTCCTAATATTTCTCTGGCAATAACGATCTTCTGAATTTCGGAAGTTCCTTCTCCGATTTCCATAAGTTTCTCATCGCGAATAAATCGTTCAACAGGATATTTTTTGGTTAGACCCAACATTCCGTGAAGCTCGATAGCAGTATTAGTTGCTTTCATACCGATTAGCGAAGCATAATATTTTCCCATAGCAGCTACTTTTGTTAAAGGTTTTCCTGCATCTTTTAGTTCGGCAGCCTGATAGATGAGTAATCGGGCAGCTTCGATCTCAGTTCCGATTTCTGCGATCTTAGATTGGATGGATTGCTCTTTGTAAAGAGGTTTCCCTGAAATCGTATTAGATCTCACAAA
>Ga0207996_1000764_pt1 | contig 26223 bp, 45 predicted proteins | sample AntAceMetag02UKG_FD_184773 | JGI IMG/M metagenome (GOLD analysis project Ga0207996, IMG submission 184773) | Saline lake microbial communities from Ace Lake, Antarctica - Antarctic Ace Lake Metagenome 02UKG (SPAdes) (version 2) | ecosystem: Environmental > Aquatic > Non-marine Saline and...
ACAGAAAATATAAAATCCGTGGCCGATCCAGTTTTGCATTTTCTGATGTACGAAGAATTATTGCAGAAGCAGCATTGGATAAAGATTTCCATAGGGTTTGCCCACTTCCAGGGCAAAGACCACAAAAATCTTTCATCAAGACGCTGTTACGCATGGTAGCTTAAGAAAAGTAGAACTTGTGCTACATAATTTTACAGGAAACTTCAGTTAGGGAGTAGGGAGATGTCAAGGGATGCTAAATATAGTCGGTGTATTGCAAGGAACAGGGGATACTCTGTCGTCACCAATGGGAAATGATCGTGCCCCTTTTATAACGAGTCGCCCTTGGACATTAGTATGTCAAAGAAAAAAAATTGGGGCAAAATAAAACGAAAAGATACTGGCCCAAGTAGTAAGAATTCATATTAACTATCCCTAAGGTCAACATGCCCATTGGGCATTTCTCCAATTCCAGGAAAATCGCAAGTGAAGACTGTTCCTGAATCTACGTAACAAGCTCCCCATAAACCAAAGTCAACATATTTCCACTATATCTTGACTCAGAGCCAGACAAACCAAATTAAGCTTGCAATATCCACCTTAACCAATTTGTTGCTGACCGTAAAGATAACGATCTACTGTTTTGTTAGAATTATGAATATTACTGATAAAAACAAGATGGTTACGGGCATGTCAGGAATAGTCTTTACTTGCAGGTTTGCTTAAATTGGAGAGATGGCCATTGGCATGTTCTCTTGCTTGGGTACTGGTTGCTCAGACATCCATCTGCTCGTAAACAAATCCGTCCCTGCCAACCTTGCCTTGAATTAATATCGTATATATGTTATATGTTAAGGCATGACATGGACAGTAATTTTCAGTGACGAATATGAAAAATGGTTTGGGAGCCTAGATAAAAAGGATCAGACAGCCATTGCAACAGATCTTGGTGTGCTTGAGACAATGGGCCCCACGCTGGGAAGGCCTTATGTTGACCAGGTGAATGACTCACAATATGCAAACATGAAAGAGTTGCGTACGAAAGTAAGTAGTCATGTGTATCGAAGTTTCTTTGCTTTTGATCCAGATCGTCAGGCTATTGTCCTGAACGGTGGTGATAAAAAAGGGAAAGATCAAAAGAAGTTTTACAAACGACTCATTGCAGAGGCCGATACGATCTTTACCAACTACCTTCAAAAACAAAAGAGACAAAAACAGGGACGGGGGAGCCATGAAAAAACAGACAAATAAGACACTCAATCAGGTGATGAAGGAAACGTTCTCCTCAGAGGAACGTGCTGCGATAAGAGAAAAAGCACAAGAGAAAGTGACTGCCATTCGTTTGCAACAAGTACGGAAATCATATCATATAACTCAAAAGGAACTTGCCGCTTCCATGGGACTTTCACAATCGGCACTATCTGAGCTGGAACGTCGTCCCAACATTACACTTGGGACAATGCAGAGATATGTGGAAGCTTTAGGCGGGCACCTTGAGGTCAACGCTGTTTTTAAGGACGGCAAGAAAGAATTAATGGTTTGAACGTTGTTCTTTATCCGTTCCGCAGATCAGAAAAAAAAGGGAGCTGATAAAAGACGAGTGTTTCACGTAGTATTCCTTTGCTGATTCATATTCATATGGTTGCTTGGATCGACTCCACGCCGAGGGATTATGAGCCCGATTTGCCGATTGTGGACAGGTCAGGAAACATCTTAAGTTGCAGTTTTTCTAAAATACTTGACCTTGCCCTTGATAACCTCTCAAAATGCATTTTTTTCAAGAAAAGTGCAAAAATGGGTATTTATACCTATATGATTTTTTCTAGAACCATGTTCTGGTGGCGGGTGATTCATTTTAGAGGGATGAGAAGATTCAGGAAGAGTGTTAAGTCGCTACCTTCCCTGAACCCTTTACCTTGCCACAACACATCAACAAGGTAAGTGATTTTGCTCTGATCCTAAATACTTAAAGAGTCGAGAGCCTGGATCCAGGCTCTCTTATGTGAAGATGAGACGGAATCATACACAGCGATCCCATCCGAGTACTAGTAGCACCTCCATGGAGGTGCTACCAGGAATCAAATTTCTGCTCACTAAGCCTTCGGCGCCAACAGAACGAACGTCATGACTGTGAGCGACATGAGGTCGATAGTGTCACTCTGATTCTTTCCGTCAGCTCAGCCATATGGGCTACCGGCTCAGAATATTCAAGCCGGTAGCACCTTTTAACTGAAACTGATGCCATTACGGCTTGTTCTCTAACGTTTTGTTAGTCCCTTTCACTTGAACCTGACCAGCGGTCTTAGTCCCAGCCTTATCCAATTGAGGCTTACCAGCTTCTGACAGGTACTTAAATTTAGTTCCTTCGACCTTGACATCATATGTCTTAGTCTTCCCTGCAGAAATATTTTTCGCTTTTTCCTCAACGGCCGCACTCACTTTTTCCAACTGCGATTTGGTGTTAATGGCTGCACCGACAAGCTCAACAAGACTTGCCCCATCCACAGCAGCCTCAACTTGTGCTTTAGTCGCTTTCGCAATAGCACCATTAGTTCCCATGAAAAAGAACAGACATCCAAACAATACCATCAACATCCCTCGAAGATTCATGCCAACCTCCATTAATCTTGTTAGAACCCGGAAGGCCCAAAGAACATTATGTTCTCATGACGAGATAGTACGAACTTTTTGTTCTTGCGTCAAGAGCTTTATTGAGCAAGCACGCAATTTCTTATAGCGTCAAGAACATTTTGTTCTTATAGTTGGCTAAAAAGGAGGCTATTATGAAACAGGGAAAGCTAACGAGCCAAGATGAAGCGTTTGCTGCAGCACTACAGCACATCGCGAAGTCATTTAATTACGACACAAAAAAAATAGCAGAACTTGCCGAAAAAAAAGTGCGCACCATCAACTATGTATATTCATTGCAAAGAGGTATGGGGAAGAAGACAGCGTTCCAGTTAGCCGAAAAGCTTGACACTTCTTATTCAAGCATGCTTAGCCTCGGTGAATGGATACTAGATGAAAAAGATCCTTCAAAGTGGATGGCAAACGACACAGCGAATGTTAGCAAATCACCGAGCGACCCTCTGCTAGTTAAAATAGAAAAGTGGCTGACAGAGAGAGAACAGATAGATCAAAAATTTCGCAAATCATTTGAAGAAGACTTTAATAATAAGTTCCCAGATTTCTTAAAATGGCACCAAGAGATAGAAAGCCACAAAAGGTTATCCGAAAAACTGACATCAACACTTATCTCTTCAAGCTATTTTTTTAATTCATCCATTCATCCAAAATCGATGTAGATACGCTATCGAGCTAAAAGGTCAACAATTTAACGAAACTCAATCCTCATACAATTCAGAGTTACGTGTAATTGCTGAGGATCACTAGATTACTTGAATAAACAAGATAACAAAACGCCAGGACCTGCAATTTGAAAGTTAAGATACCGATGCTTTGCTCATAAAGCCGGGTGATACGTTCTGTTTTATGGTTAATCTTGCCACATCGAAGATCTGAATTTCTTTACAAACCCTCGGTTAAAGGTGTCTACTGTTATGTTGCGAGTTGACATATCTTGCTGAAATGATAAATGATATTGATTTTTAGGTAAGGCAACCGACCTGAGGGCTGGCAAGTATTTCACTTGTCGGCCCTTTCTTTTTCTTGAAAAAAACTGCTGCAATGGCGGGAAATTATAGCTGTATTATGTTTCAATATGGAATTATGTACGAATCCTTGTAGTCTCGCAAACCATCTACGTACCCCTTGTGACACCTCTTGTGGAGAAGATTGGCAAATTAACCTTATTGACGTTTATTAAAGTGAACCCATCGTCATCCTTGCACGTCTGGGCGTTTATGCTTGCGAGCTGCTGCATTTAAGTGTCGCAGCCACAGAGAAAGATGCATTAGAGAATATGGAAAGTGTAAAGAAATAAGGCTATATTCAGTCTAAATTTAACAAAATATTTAACACTTAGATGATTGCGGCGATTATATTCTACCTGAAACCCTTTTGTTTAGGAAGATTCACTCACTCAAGTCAGTTGAAAAATACAATCATGTGCTATTATGTAAAATAAGGAATTTCAGTTCGAATACCTTGAGCCTTCTGTCTGATTAATTCCTCTCGACTTTTCATCCAGATATGGATCTCTTTTTGGTATTATACGTTGCATATTACAGTGTGCAAGGGTATGATATAATGAATAGACTAAGTGCAATACACGGGAGAGTGAGACAATGCAAAACAAAATCAAAAAAGCACAGGCAGGAATTAAAAGACTGTTCGACCAACAGCATCCAGTTTGTTGCGCCTGGAGCGGCGGCAAAGACTCTTCCTCTGTCTTGAATCTTGTTTTGGCTACTGCAGTGGAGCATGCTTCTCCTTCTCCAATTGTGATTATTTATGCAGACACGGGAATAGAAAATCCAACCATTGACCAGCATGTAAAAGCAGAAATCGTCAAAATTAAGGCGTTTGCAAAGCTGCATAACCTCCTCTGACAGTCAAAGTCGCAAGGCCAAGCCTGAATAATCAATGGGCGGTTCGTGTGATCGGTGGCCGGGCTCTTCCAAGTTTTTCAAATTCAAACCGTGACTGTACCGTTGATTTCAAGATCATCCCCCAAAAGAAGCTACGTAAGGCGATTCTCAAGGAGTTTGAAGGACAAGATCCTGTGACAGTCATTGGAACTCGGTTTGACGAGAGTGCAGACAGGAGGGCCCGTATGCAGGATCGTAAGGAAGATGATCAAAATATCTGGGTTGGCAAAGATGGAGATTTTTACCTATCGCCTGTGCTTATTGGACAACCGATGACGTTTGGGAGTACCTCGGCTTGTGTCGTCAGACCGGTACCGGATATTCTGACTTTGATCAGACGTTCCAGATTTATGCCGATGCCGGCGCTTCGACCTGTGCTGTTGTTTCTGAAATGGCCATGGGGAAGCATTCACGTTCCAAGGCTTGTGGAAGTCGCTTTGGCTGCTTTTTGTGTTGTGTGACCACTGATAAGTCCATGGAGAATATGATAAATGGTGACCAGAAAAGATATGGCTTCATGAAAGGAATCAATGATCTCCAAAAGTTTCTTATTGGAACTCAATATGACCTAGATCGTCGTGATTGGTTTGGTCGAACAATTGATGATGAGGGATTTATCACCATTCGTCCTGATGTGTATTCCCATGGAATGCTCGAGGAGTTGCTTGGTTGTTGCCTGACTCTTGATGTTCGTGAACAAGAATCTTCTTATCGTGCAGGCTTCGATGCTCCAAGGTTTCAGTTAATCACTCCTGAAGCCTTGATTGGCATTGATGCCATGTGGTCAATGTATGGTCGTCACAAGCCGTTCCATGCACTGTATCTTTACGATCAAGTGTACAATAATGGAGTTCGTTTTGAGGTGCCAGAGGTGTCAAAGCTGGTTGTTAAGAGAAAGATTCCTGCGCCTCGTTATTACCATGTTGGTGAAGCCTGGGAACAAGAGCGTGAAGCAGGGTTGTTTAACACTGATTTGGCTCTTGTTGATCCTGAAGGGGCTTGTATGGGGCACAAAGTTTTGAATAATGGTCGTCTTGTTATGGATTGTGAAACAGAAGATTGTTTTTCTGTTGATAGTGAAGCTGCCTGGTTCATTTTAGACAAGGACATGGGCGAATTAGATTCTCTGCTCAGAAGGTCTCCTTCTAATGATTCCATGTGCACCTACGGCTATTCCCTGTATGCCTCAATGGGAATTTTTCAAATCGCTAAAGGAAAGCATGGCGTGGTGGATAAAATTCTGCGTCGATCGAACTGGAAAGAGAGGAATGGTCTGGGGCCTGGCGTTTCTTATAAGTCGATTTTGGTTAAGTCTGTTGTTCGGAATCAGAAACATGTAGGGCCACGGCAGATGTTCTTGCCAGGAATGGATTTGGCTGCGTAAATAGTTTAGGTGATTGGTATGGTGAAGAGATTTGATCCTGTTGAATATTATGATCAAGGTGGCGACGGGCTTGGGCAAATGGAAGAGTGTAAAGATGGTGACTATGTTACTCTCGAAGATTTCACAAAACTGAACGATTTGTGCCGTGAGTTTTTTGTAGATGCAATGGTGCAACCATATGCTGGTGCGAATAGGGAGTGTATGTATTGTGGTGCAACTGAGCGGAGAGATGGTTCCGTTGATCATTCCCCTGCAGATTGCCCTATTGTAAAATACGGTGAATTAGGTCTGTAATTACAAAGGAGATAGCATGGCAAATGCAATGATCTGGAAACACCAAAAATATAATTTGATTGGCACCGCTAATTGCTATTTGTTGGATTTTTTTGAGCAACCTGAATTATCCGCAAAGCCTATTGTTTTAGCGAATGGCAAGTTTCTCAATGTTGACGATCATGTTTGTGAAATTGGTAAGCCTGGGTGTCATGCGCATCCAATGATAAGGATGTTAGATGGTTTTTTATTGTGCTTTGAAGGGTTGTTTACAGATGAAAATGGGACCTTTGTTTGCTTCTCAGAGGTCAATAATGGGAAAGTTAAAAAACTAAACTCCTAGGATTGTACGGTAGGCTATTGGGGGGTTTTACTGCTGGATAGTGGTGATTTTCTTTTTGCATTACCCAGTGGAGCTGGTCGTATGGTTCATACTTCACATATTAAATTTTGTAGCGTGAGTTAGAAGAGGCCAAGAGCAGAGCCGATTTAAACAAGAAAGTGGTTGTTGAGTGGAAAAATATAGTGACGCAGACAAAAAGGCATAACAACTCGGTCACTCGCCACGCTACCTCTCAGTAATTGTGAAACAAGGTACTAAGACCAGGATCATATAGGAAAGGAAAAAGCGGATTATGCAATACTACAAAGACAATAGCGGTCATTTCGTAACCGTCGCAGAAGGTGTGATACCAAACACTTATGCTTTCTACCGTCTCAATAAAAATAATCCTGCAGCCCGGGGCCCAAGGATCCAGATGAGACCAATGAAATTCTATCCAAACCCAGGTGACGGATTTGCAGCACTCAAAATATACGCTGGGCAAAAACGCTGGGAATATATTGGCTCTAAATTACCAAAGCAGGTCACTCAAAACGAAACCAAAAAAGACAACCAGGTGTTACCCCTTTTTGCGTGGCAAAACGAGAAACCTGGTCCAACAAAAACATTTTTGGTTGTCAGTGATGTTTTGTATGGCCAATATAAGAACGAGTTGGTTCGACGATCTGTGTTACTTGTGCAAACGGAGATGCAGGGTTGGCATAATGCTGAGAGTGCTGCTGTTCAGAAAGCTATGGCTGATATCGTAAGGGCAGGAGGTATGTTTTCAAGGTCTGAATTATCCGGACTTAAGAAACGGCTTGTTAATGATACAGGCCGACCGGTGTTTTCCATGGATGAAACTGGTAAGAAAATCAAACGATGGCCATTGAAAAACGCGTATGGTGGAGTTTATGCTCACGTTAAAGAACAATGCTGTTTGAAAAATAAGGGAAATTCAAAACCAAAGTGATATGGTGTAAAAAATCAAAACAACTTTTGGTAATCTTTTTAGGTGTTATGAAAAATGTGCAAACAAATAGTTAAGCCATACAAGGAAGATCCCCGAAATTGCAAAAGAGCCGAATGGAAAGATGGATGGTGTAAGTCCCATCACCCAGACAGGATACAACAGCCAACAAAGCTTAAAAAGGATGGGCTGTACACTGTTGCCGGTCTTTCCAAAAAAATCAATATTTCCAAAAGTCGAATCAGAGATTGGGTGTGTTACGAGCCAGAAAAACTGCCTAAAAGAGAAGATATTAAAGATCAAATCCGTTTTGATCCAAAAGTTGTTAATGCCTGGCTTGCCGAAAAACGGAAGGTCAAGAAACAAATGCCCTACAAAGTAACCCCTAGATTGCAAAAAGAGGGGTATGTGTGGGGCCTCCAGGCTCTTATGGCATATTATGATCTTTCTGTTGAGCAATTAGTTCGTGAGCTAAACAAAAAGGATATTCCGATTACACCCCGAAAATTGGGGGAGCTTGCGCGGGATTTTCCGATCCAAATTAAGACTAATCTTTTGCTTGCCTTAATAAATATTTTTCGATGTTCTGTAGATGACTTTTTCGTCAAAGGAAAATCATTGAATCGTAAAGTTATTCCCATGGATTTTGCTACTGATAAGCAATGGGACTGGGGTTTTGCTGAGCTTCTTAAAAAAACCGAAAGAGAGGATCATTCTTTTCGTATGTTGGCTACAGAGATTGAAAAGAAAAAGTTTTTTAATGCCTCTCCTGGGCATCTTTGCCGGTTGTTTAATGATATTCCACAATTTTTGAATACCGATGTTTTGTTTGGGCTGACAAAAATGTTTCGTTGTAAGCCTAGTGATATTTTTCGGATCAAGTAGGGAGGGTGGCTTAGGTGGGGAGTCCATTCTTAGCCAACCGCCTTTCTGATGTATTTGTGCTTCCCAGGTACAAAGGGAGAAATCAATCTGTTACGCAAGATAACTTTGTTTTGTAATTCTCAATTGAATAGGCTTTTCCCAATGGGCCTACTGAATAGAAAGTTATAAGTCCTTTTGGACGCATAGCTGCAACTGCTTCGTGTTTTTTGTAACCTGAATTCTCACTTTGGTTAACAGAATGAAAGCAGCCGTCTTTTACGCCCGAATTAAGGGATTTGCTAAACAATAAGTAGGCCAGGGTTCCTTCGATTAGAATCTCGTCTGCATTCATGTACAGGTTGTACCCACTGACTAGTTTAGTTTCCATATCGCCATCCTTACTCAAAAACACTACTGGTATAGAATAGGTGCCTTCCGATGCGATATATTCGTGTGTATCAGCCTTTATACAGGACTCAACTTTCTTTCCTTTTTTGCACATGGATATCCAGCCTTTTGCAAAGCCTTGTTTGAAACGTGGGGCATAATGAAGTCCACCAAGCTTATTTTTTCCACGCGTATCTTTTCTAGGCTGCCCACAGAAAACATGAGTGAAAGCATGTTTAGCTGTCCAAATATCTACCATTTTTTCTATGGTTAAATGTTTACCCATATCACCTGCTAATTGTATTGTTGTTGCAATTACTTCGGGGTAATTGGAGAGAAGTTTTTTAACATCTTCGGTTTTTACTGTTTCTCCCCAATCACCACACGTTTGTAGTACGTCATCGTCGATGGCTTTTTCTTGTACCAAATATTCTGGTGTGAAAGATGTTGATGAGTTATTATCGAAAAACGGTGTACCGGCAATTGCTGATGTTGAGAACGTTAGGCAGGCTAGCAACAGAGTCATGTTTGTTTTCATTAGTATTTCCTTTTTACTGTTTCTATAATAAAGACTATTGTCTTGGTAGCATTTTAAATGATCTTTAATATCCTTTGGTTATGTCTTCCTGGAGAGCCTATACCACACTTATTAAAAGTAATCCACATACTCCCTGCAGGTAGCTGCAGCTTGTGGGAATAATAATCCCAGATAAAAGGGGTAAGCCTAATGATTCTCTCCGTGTTTGGCGTTGCGTTATATAGGGTTTAGCGGTACACTAAACAAACATGTAAGCAAAGGAAGCTACATGAGTTATGCAATCGTAAAGAGTATCCAGATCAGAAACAAAAACACTGACACGTCCGAAGTTTGGCTTCGAGCAGCGTCTAATAACGTTTATCCAAGGAATTTTAGCTTTTGACATTGTGAGAGTTTGACTAAAATTATACGAGAAGATGGCTACGATGCACTCTGCGTGGAAATTACACGTGAATATGAAAATGGGAACTTTCAGCCAGGGATTAAAAACAAGTTCAGCCAGGCCGCAGAAAGGTTGAAACGGCATCCTGATTACAAAAAATATGATTGGCATGCACTTTTTGCCGATCAAGTTGAGGCTGTTATCAGGCATTGTCGGCGAGAATATGGCTTTCAAGTAATTTTTGATTAACTTCTCCATGTTAGGTTTTCAATAACAGGTGTGGGATTGCTTTATTGAATTGTATTATCTCAAGTTATCCGTTGCTTAAATAGGTTTCACAGGGTGCAATAAGTGCATAGCAATAAGGAGTGAAATTCAAAACAAGCGAGGTCAGATATGGCACGGTTTGATGAATGGTTTGATGCTTTTGTTTCTGAAAAAGAAATACCTTTTGTTGTGTGGGAAATTAAAGCGCATGGCTTTGTGCATCGCATTGATAGTGGAGTTGTTTTTGAGCAGATTAAGGTAGCTCCTTTTGGTGAAAAAATAGTAATCAAAAAAACTCTGATTAGAATGGACTCCATGAATGCAGATGTGAATTTTTTCCTCAAACAATTAGCGCAGGTTATTGCTGTGTCTGGAAGAATTTAGAAGGATATTTTAGCCCTGCTCAAACGTGGGTTATCCAAACCACAGGTAACGGGTCGCGGCCGACAACTGTGGATCGAACTTTATATTTCACGTCCCAAATAGAAGGATCAGGCGAAAGCTGGTTAGCATAGGGGCGGGCTATTAGGATCATGAGGAATGTGAATGAATCGGTGGGCAGGGCTAATTATCCAGTTAGATAATTGAAAAAGCAGCATAGTCTTTGGGAGTGTTAATATGTCTTTAACAATCCGTGCGAAATTCTCTATAAACGCAAATGACGGTTGGATTTTTATAAAGATACAATATCAACACGTTACGACATGACTGAGTGACACATTAAGCAAAAAAAGGGCATAAAGTATACCGAAAACACAATGTTTTAGTCGTTTTCTTGGCTTCTTAACGAAATGTTTACGCTCTATTATGTGATTTTTCAGTGAGTTACAAAATCCAACTGCCATTTGCGGTCATAGGAAATTCTCCATCTAAAATCTCCGATTTAGGTGGAGATGGATAGCACAGTTTTCAGGTTTTGTTTGTTTTTCGAAATATTCTTTCAGTACAGAGGGATGCACGCCGCCAGCAGAGATCAGTTATGACACTAAAAGCCTACAAATATCGAATCTACCCTAACGCAGCTGTGGAAGAAAGGTTTGCACAGCATTTCGGGGCAAAGCGCTTTGTGTACAATACAGCCCTTGAAATGAAGAAAAGATATTATGAACAGTTTGGTAAAGGAATTTCCAAACGGGCTGTCCAGGATCAATTCGTAGCATTGAAATCAGCGCCGGGATTCACCTGGCTCTACGAGATCAATAGTCAAACGATCCTTGCCACACTCAATGATGTGCATACAGCCTTTGGTAATTTCTTTCGAGGTAATGCCAGATTCCCAAAATTCAAATCTCGCAAGAACAACTGGCAAAGCTATCAATGCCCCCAGCATGTTCAAGTTGATTTTGAGCTTGGAAAGGTAAAGATTCCAAAAATAGGATGGGTCAAAGCAAAACTCCATCGTGAATTCCTAGGAAAGATCAAGACCTGTACCATCAAAAAGAATCCCGCCGGGGAATACCATATTTCTGTACTGGTGGAGACTAATGAGGTGTTACCCACAAAAGCACCTATAACATCAGAAAGCACTAAAGGATTCGATCTCGGCATCAAGGACTTCCTGATCGGAGAAGATGGATCAAGAGTTTATAATCCCCGCTTTCTTCAGCAGAGTCTTCCAATACTGGCAATAAAACAGAAGAAACTCTCCCGAAAACAAAAAGGAAGCTCTGCCCGGGAGAAGCAAAAAAGAATTGTAGCTAAAGTTCACAACAAAATAACAAACCAGTGAAATGATTTCCTTCACAAAATATCGACACAACTACTTCGCGATAACCAAGCTGAAACAGTGGCCATGGAAGATTTGAATGTGAAAGGAATGATCCGCAACAAGAAGCTCTCTCGCCATATCGCAGATGTGGCCTGGAGTCGGTTTGTAGAATTCGTTGGCTATAAAGCAGAATGGTTAGGTAAAAACCTGATCTTCTGTGATCGTTGGGCCCCCTCCTCCAAGCAATGTGACTGTGGTTACAAAAACCACAATCTCACCCTTGCAGACAGAGGGTGGATATGCCCTGAATGTAATACGCACCATGATCGTGATGTACTTGCAGCAAGAAACATCAAGCGCTTTGCGCTGGAAAAAGCTGATACGGTAGGTTCTACCGTCAATGTAAAGAGTTCCCCTATGGCAAAACCAATCAGCGTTGGTGTCATGGCGAAAGGTACTGAGTTCTCTCAGCATGGGTCGTTGGAAGCTCCGCCTAAAATTGCATTAGCAATTAGGGGTGAGTAGTTCACTGACAGACGAAGCATGGAGAATTTGCCAAAGATATGGTGGTCTGTGGGGAAGTCATACTGACCATCCTGTTTCTGATTGGCAGCACGAGGTTTCTAATCACGATACGATTATAGGGTATTGGGATTGGGTTGTAAATCAAATAGAGCAAGCCAAAGAGGAAGCTGACAATGAATAGTGAATGCCAGGAATTTGTGATGGGTAAAACTTTTGAAAATGTGGTGGACGTTGCTGCTCAATGGAAAGGGGCGGCATTGATCTGTGAAGGACGGCTGAATAATCTTGGTGCGAGTAATCGTGAGATTGTCAGGTGGTCAAAAACAACAACCAAAGGGGATTTGGATGCATATTTGATGACAAAGTTCAACCTGGACGAAGTAACAGCTAGGAGCGTTTCAAACGAATTGACGCACAAAAATATTTTGGCAGATCAGAACGTAGACCTTGCGGATTTTCAAAATGAACCCTGGTTTGTCAAGGATGTTGAAGAAGATCCAAGAATGATTGCGGCATCAGAGAAAATCAGAAAGGCCAAGGCCGCTATGATGCGCAAAATACGAATCTATAATAATGCGAATACTAAGTTTCGTATGGAGAAATTGCAAGCAGCAAAACGAAGACTACGGGTGGCTCGTCAGGGTATCTGGCACATGGAGGATTTAGTTGTTTCCGAACATAAAGCTGATTTTTCTAAAACCTATGGAGTAGGAAGATGACAGATTCGCAAACGTTTTTTGAAAAGGTTGATCTTTCACTTTTAGTCCAACAAAATTCTTTGATTAACAGGTTGTCCCTGGACTCCTCATTTCCTCCTGAGGAGCAAGAACTATTCAGGGGAGTATCTGCGCTACAGGAAGATGTTGTTGATGTTCTTCGTCGTGGAGATTTTCAAGAGGACGAAATATTTATTTTTAGAACTGTTGATGGGGGCTTGCTTAAAAAACAGCGTACGCTTGTGGCTCTCCAGAAGGCGGGCGACTTGATACGTGACGACGTGGCTCTTGTTTCTGGCGTGAGTAATTTTCTGGATGTTGTGGCCGACATTGCCCATGACTTGTTTGGGATTGATTCTGTGTTTCAATGTTGTACTGAGTAAAGCAAAAAACTCTAAACTGAAAAGGTGCGTTAAATGAGTGATCGGTGCAGGTTGGTTATTGAAGTGAGAGTAGATGAAGTTGGGCTTTTTGAAGAACATCTTGATGGTTTTGATGAGATTCGAGAGGAAGGAAACACTGCTGAGTGCATAATTGACGAAGCCTCAGGAACTATGGAATGTGAGATCAGAGAACTTGCGTTGAAGCATAATTTAACATTTTGTGGATGGCATGAAGAGGGTGCAGAATGGAATCCTGGCCTTTTCGCTGCTTGTGGTGGGTTCGTTGTGTGGGTTGATAGCAACATTGAAAAGATAGTCCCTGTTATCGAATTGCAACCTGATTTGCGGATGGATTATGACAAGGTGGCTAAGGTGTCCCAATATTACGAAACTCAATCTTTGGTGAACAGATACTTTGCAGAATTGCAAAATTAGAATCATGGCTTAACAAACGGTGAAATACGGCGCTCTAACGTTGCGCAAATGAGTTCTAATGGGTACAATAATCGTAGCGGGTCGAAGTAGGGATTCAAACTTAACCGGAGATTTCCAAATGGAAAAACTTGCCGAAATTTTAATGTTAGTAGAGGGCGTTGAGATTGTCAACGGTGCAACTGATGGTGAGTTTGGAGTGCTTTGGATTGATACAAGGGGTGTTTATCGTGATGTTAAGGGGGCAAGCATTGAATGTGCGATTGCTACCGCTCTTTCCACAATCAAAAACAACTAAGAGGGATGCTATGGAAATTATAACGACGAATCAGGGCCAGGTTTGCACTATTGTCAATGTCGCTGCTACTCCTATTGTTGTTTCCAGAAAGGTTGGTGATGAACTCCAGCTTGAAGGAAAAGATTTTGTAATTACGGATTTTGAGGACTTTGCATCATGGTTCGAGCTTGAGACCGTGCGCCACGATCACAATGGAACCGTCTATTTGAACGAAGAGCAGGGTAGAGGGCGCTTGTATTGCCTTAGAGAGAAGTGTTGTTCTTCTTTGCATCGGCCAAAAATCTGTAGTTTTCGTGAAAGGATTCGATAAGGAGCGTACTATTCTGGTTTGAGTTGTTGAGTCTCTCTATTTCACCTGACCATTGGGTTAATCGTTAGTTGGCTGACTTGTTGCCAATGCCAAAGCCAAATCTTTATCCAGCGCTTGAACCCGTTGCCGCAATGATTTGATACTATCGTCCTTCTCCATTATCGTATCTTGCAAAGCCCGAACCTGGCTCTCAAGATTCTCGTTCTGTGACGATAGATCTGTGCATTGCTGTTCCAATTCTTCTATTCGTTGAGCGCTTTCCTCATCCTGGTTGCCCTGACTCATGGTTTGTTTTTCCTTTTCTTTCTTGTTTGTGGTTGTTACCGTTCTTGACTTATTCGCCCAATAACAACCCCAACCAGCTTGAAGTAACACACTGCTTATCCATGGAATTATTCAAATGCTCTATTAATGCTGTAATTCCAGAATTAATCCTTCCATCACGATAAAGATCCACACCTCTTTTATCGTCATACCCTTTCAAAAAAACACCACTGACAGTTATCACGTGTTTATCCTCCAGTTCAATGATGCTCTGAAGTCGAGCTGCAACCGGCTCAGCTGGAAGCAGAGGGCATATTTCTTTACCTGTTTTATCATATGTTGCCTCCCAAGTGTCTGCTCCGGCTTCTTCTTCAATAAGAATTTTCATGCCTTTGCAAACGTAGGGTGAAATGTAGGGAGAAAACAGTTCCAATGTTTTGGATCCCCAGGTACATTCCATTAATTTAGCAGTATGGGCATTTGTTTGTATGTAATCAACACCTTTCGATAGTGCATGGTCGAGTAGCGCACGGTCTCTGTCGTCACCAGCGATCAATGTTGCTGCCATGACAATTAAAGGATAATCACCTAAATGTTCTGTGTAGAGATTGACGTGGTGTTTTGCTGCTCCTAAAAGGAGATTGATGTACTCTGAGTATGAGTAGGCATTCATCATGGCCTCTGGCAGGTTCAAATATTGCTCACCATAGTCTCCTCCTACGCTGATTTGAATCGCATTTGGCTTGGCTACATCCCCTTTGAAAAAGACTGCAAACTTTCCAAGGAGTTCTCCGACCTGATCTGTATAAGCAGAACGCCATGGTAAAGGTTGACGAGGTTGGCGATAAGACCAATTGTCATCCACAATAGGTGCAGTATAATAATCCTCTCCCTCAGTCAGGTTTTCAAACCACCATGATGGGGGACTTTCATGGAGACGATTATGGTCTCTTTTAGGGCCACCGTTAAAATATATTCGAACGATGCAATACATACCTTGATCGTGAATTGCCTTGATAAGTAGTTCCAATGGCGCAAAGGTATACTGGTCTCTATGCGGCTCAAGGTCTTTCCAGTGAACAACTAATGCAATGGTATTCAGGCCGTTTTTTGCTGCTAAGCTAATTTGTTTGTCAAAGTAGGCATCTTTGTTGAGCGGTGTTAATGGGAAAAACGTTCCGTATATCCGGGACGGTAGCGAGGGAGAGTTTAGCGACGATAACGCTTTTGAGTCGGTCGGCCAGCTGCAAGTCATTAATACGAGAGATACTATCCCTAAAAATCTCGTTGCTAATTTCATTTGTGCCTCTTGTCGTATCATTGGAAGGGTGAACCAACATGTTGAGTGTTGCTTTTGTTTTTTTACTATAATCTGTGGTAACTTACAATTGTGACGTAGAAAAACTGTGACAATCAAAAGCATACAGACTCGCAAAAAGATATTATGACTATCAAAACATAAAACAACAAATCGCGACTGGAGGATGCGAGTTTGTCATTCCGTATAGATCATATTTGAATTCCAAAAGATTATACTTTTTAATCATAATTCCTTTTGGCGATCATTCGCGTGTTTTCCCGGTGAGAAGAAATGATAAGCAAATAGAAATCGATAGAATACAGACAGGTTTTATGCTGGAGTGTTCTGAGGGTGAAAATGGCCTGGATAAAGCAGAAATGGTGTCTGTGAATTTTAACTATATCATTTCAATTTCGGATTCTTTGTTATATGTAGTTGGCCTTAAGAATCTGATAGTTGTCACTGGAATGCTGGATTGGTTTGAGCTTTGGCCATATGAGCGTTGGTTGGAAGAGAAGAAAAAGATCGACAACAGATTCCAGGGGCGTTAAATCTGACAGATCAGGAATAGTTATTCCAATATTTAAAGGACAGTCGCCTGTTTTACTTTTGGCAAACGAGTTGCTGGTAAAGCTTACCGGCTGGCCATTCATTTTAATTTACTTTCCTTATATTCCTTGATGGTTGTTGGCCAGGTGCATTGCTGAAGATGGAAGCTTGGATTTACCGGGGAATTATATTTGGGGTGGGGTGTATGGAACTTACAAATAATCAATCTGCTGTTATTATAGAAACCTCTGATGCTGATGAAATAACGGTCAATGTAGTATCGCCAGATCTTGATGGATTGTCTAGCCGGGTATGCCAGGCTATCGCGATGAAGTTGATGCAAGACGTCGACTTCCAAGAAGAGATAATGCAAAAGATTGAAGAATAAAAGTTGACACCTTCAAGCAGTTAACAGCGAATAATAGCAATCACTCATGGAGTGTTTATAAGTCACCGTCTTGCAATATTCGGCCGAACCCATTTTCTTCCAGATACCAATATGTGAAGTGTTTAGACAGCCAACTTGCTGCTTTTTCTTCAGCTAAAAGTCTATCTCGCGATGTATAAATTACTGGAATACCAAATTTGGCTTCAAGAGCATCAAGTGTTCCAGTAACACCATTTGGGTGTGCTTGGGTGTACCCACTTTCGGGCTCTTTAGGTCTTCGTAACTTGCCTCAACCAACAAAGCTCGCCAACGGAATTGAGACATTTTTTCACATGACCTAAAAAAACGCTCTCTATGTTGCATCAATGTTATAATACAGTCTTGCAGACTCTTTCTTTCCATGATCAGCAAGCCTTCTTCCATCCCCTGTACGCTGTAATCACCAGCATCTAACTTTTGGCTCACAGTTCCTTTGATCCAGTTAGAAAACTGATCGAACGTGAACGGCTTTTGCTCACGTGTGTCCACCAGGACAACAGGCTTGGGAATTTTACGAGTGATACTGCTTCCATTACGTTTTACCATCAGGCGACTCGTTGTCGGCGGGACGGAAGTTCGGGATTCTTTTGTTTTGTTCATGTCAGTCTCTCTATTGTTAGCCTACGTCGTATACCTTTTGTTATTTGTTCGCGAGAGCAACAGCCAGTTTTTTATCCAACTCAAGTGTCTTTTCCTGTAGCGTGTCAACTTTTTGTTCTTTCCCGGCCAATGTGTCCTGCAAAGCACCAATTTGGCCTTCAAGACTCCCAATCCGTGACAAGCCAACAACATTTTCTTTTTCAAGATTGAAAGCACTTTGGACGGCCGCTTCATGCTTGCTGTTCAATGCTTTGATCTGCTTTTCCTTTTCGTCGTTCACACTCTGCTGCCCGGCAATCTCCTGATCACGTTTAGCAATGGTATCAGTTGTGCTCTTTAACTGATCTGCAAAATCATGTTTTTGTGTCTCAATAGTTCTATTCGCATTCTCCAGGGATTGGCCAGCTTCCAAGGCTTTGGCCTCTGAAGAGGATAATGTGTCTTGCAATACACTTATTTGTCCCTCAAAACTTTCAATGCGCGACAATGCCACGGCATGATCTTTCTCCAGGGAAAAACCGCTTTGGACGGCTGTTTCGTATTTGGTGCTCAGTGCTTGGTTCTGCGCTTCCTTTTCGCGAATCATGCTTTGTTGTACGGCCAGCTGCTGGTCACGCTGAGCAATGGTATCAGTTGCGGTCTGTAACTGACTTGCAAAATCCTGTTTCTGCTTTTCAATAAGCTCTTCTGCGTCCTCCAGGGCTTGGCTGGCTTCTAGGGCTTCGTCGGCCGATGCAGCTAGTTGTTCCTCAAAATCTTTCTTTTGGGAATCCGTGTGGGCGCCGATTTCGTTTTGCATTGCCTGGATGAAATCGTCTGATACTCCAATTTGGGCTCTGAGAGACTGGATTCTTTGGCGGTGTTCCTCCCGCCATTTTCTAACATGCTTGTTAATGGTGGAGTTTGAACCGGTTCCAAGTTCTGCTCGTACTGCAGTAAGTGTAATTTTGCCATCGCCACGTTCGATGATGGTTTCACAAGCGTTTTGGACATCTTCGTATGTTATTCCGGATCTTGCCATGTTGTACCTGTATTATTGTTTACTTGTAATACATCTTGAATATGTATTACAGTAATATTATGAGACGATTGATTCAAGGGCCTCTCAATTAAAAATGGAGCATTGAGTCTGGTTGAATAATGGATATTCGTATCTTTATACCAAATTTTTGGGTGTTTTTTTACAAACTATGATTTTTTTGGAAAATACATACCTGGAATGTCGAATTCCTGAGAAAAATAAGGAAGCTTTTTATCAGATCATTGCCGGCCATGATTTGTTTGGGTTAGTTTTAATTCGTCACTGGGGACGGATTGGTACAAAAGGGCAACCAAAACTAAAAAGCAGGTTCGAGTCTGAGGATGAGTTGATGCGTGAATACCTGCGAGTGCTAAAAACACGATTTAAGCATAGGTATTTGCCGGTTGAGAGATGTTTGTTTGGTTGATCAGAACTGATGACTACTAACGAATATTTGGAGGATAAAATTAATGTTCTTGACTTCCAACATGCTGTTTTGTAACTACTTTGCAATATAGGATATTTGAAAAAAATGTTATAGGGAAAATTGTGATGGTTATTTCTAAAAAGCAGTATGTCCGAATTAGGTTTTTAGTTGCAGTGCTTGCTGTGGGCTTCGCGGCGGTAGCAATTTATACATTTTTAACGATAGATGTTGGCCAATTTGACGTTTGGCCGAAGCTGTACATAGTTATCTGGTCTATTGTGCCACCAGTGTATTTTTATTGTGAATATCTGTTGTTGGATAGTAAAGTCGTCAAAATTAAGGAAGATTGCGATGATGAAATTTGCCTTAACGAGAGACTTGAAAGCAATAAAATCTATGCTGATTTTGCAAGTAAAGTCTGGGCTGGTGTGCTTGCTATCATAGTAATATTGGCTTCGATTGCTCTAAGATAACATGTGTACTCCTGAAACCATAACACCCGCTGATTATGGAAATGCAGCAATGATCATTGGGAGCATTTCAACTGTTGGCGGAGCTGTTATCGGAGCCATTATTGCCTATTTCTTTGCAGTCCATCTACACAAAGGGCAACGTACATTTGCTGCTGGTATTGCGTTGAGGTCAGCATTTGCCGAAGAACTACATTCGCTCAAGCGCAACCCCGGCCACGATGCCGGCAATCTCCTTCAAGCAGCTTTCAAGAAACACAGTCTTGCTGTAGCAGAATTTGCAATTTATTTAAATCGCCACGAAGCACTGAATTTCGAAATTGCGTGGATAGCTTACTATGGCACGGATCAAATGACCTTAGACGATGATGTCGAATGCGAATTGCCCCGTGAGGTGCTGGAGGATCCGTTTCTGCAGAAGTATTCAAAAAAAGGTGTGAATGTAGCGAAAGCCAAGGAAAGACGTGAGCGGGCAATATCTAACATTGAATCCCTGTTAGCGTTCTCAAGATCTCCAAATCGGAAATCGAACGAATTGTTAAACTAACTATTTGTTGTTGTACTTAATGAGCGGCCATCTTTTCTTTTGAAAGATCGCGATATTCAACGATCTTTCTTGTTTTCAAGGCTTCCTGCCCAGCAGCACTATTTACCTCTAAATAATGTGACCATCCTTTGAGTCCTTCAAGTGAAAGCCACTTGTGTTTAGCGCTTACGTGATCTTTTGTATTGCCCTCCAAAAAAACGGTTTCTCCCTTGCGAAGATCAAGGGTGATCGTTTCTATTTTATTGAAGTTTTCGGTCCCATGCCACGCGTTTGGAGTCCAACTGAAATTGTGTTTTCCTTCTGGGAGGTCGCAAACATAAACATCCTCCAGGTTGATGTAGGAAATCTCTGTTTCTTCAAAATAAAGTATTCCTGACTTTTTGTTAAATTCTAATGTGACAGGGCCATTGAACTTGTCAACAGCATACTCATGGCCCATAAATATATAAATTCTGACTTTGTCGTTAGCTAATTCTGGTAATGGTGATGTTCTTGCGGGCTTGTCTGGCATTCTGACGTCCATGTCGAGCTCACCGTAAAGGTTTAAAGGGCCACAACCTGGTAAGGTTGTCAGGAAAAGTGTTAGGAAAAAGATGCTTTGAAATATTTTCATTTTATCAAGTGTTTTGTTAGGATTTGATTAAGTGAGACGAATTCTAAACCAAAAAAGTATATAGTTAACAATAGAATATACAATATAATTATTTTTTTCTTCTCTAATTCCTACTGCATTAATTATTATACCTCGTGCTGAGGATGTCTGCCAGTAGTTTGGAGCACTGCGAAACATAAAACATGGTGTTTTGGTGTTGCATGAAAGGGCGTCGAGTGGTACAATTAATGTATCAAATAAAGACAAACCCTTCAGGAGATAAGCTATGGCTTACAATATTTTCAGAAACCTTCCCGCTGCAATACATCCACTGTTTGACAGAAAAATGCGAAAGTTCTACAACGGGACGTCTCAGGTCAGTTCCGACTTCAAAAATGGTAATCTTTACTTGGAAAAAGGAAAATTCATGCCAGTAATTATTGTGAGTTGTTCGGGAGGAAAAGACAGCACTTTTTTAGTTCTCTAAATGCTAGAACAGGGGTTACCAATAGATATTATACTTTTTATGGACACTACCTGGGAGTTCCCGGGTATGTATGACCATATCAAAAAGCTAAAGCAACATGTGAAAGATGTTCTTGGTGATAGGACATCTTTTGTTCATTTGAAATCCAAAAAGAATTTTGACGATCAGCTAAAAAAATACAGGTGGCCAAGTGCTCAAAGGAGATGGTGCACTAGCGAAAAAATTGCCGTCATTAACCGTTTTTATCGGAAATATATTTTCAATGAGGGTTATGAAGTCCTTGAGGTTGTTGGGTATGCTGCAGATGAGGCCGAGAGGATAGAGCGGAACGAGGCTACACAAAAAGTAAAGGGACTGAATTCGTGGTTCCCAATGAGAGCCAGTGAGTGGAACGCAGTTGAAGACGAGGCCCTTTAGTTCTGCAAGGAACGTGGTTTCGATTGGGGTGGACTCTACGACCACTTTAGCCGGGTTTCTTGCTACTGTTGTCCACTCAAGACGAAACAGGATACAAAGATCCTTCGGCAGTCATATCCTGATCTGTGGTCCAAAATGCTCGGTATGGAAGCCAGTATCCCTGTGACTGACAATTACGTGACATTCCGTGGCAGCCAGTCCTTGTGTCAATTGGACGCTCAAATGGCTCGTGGTGAGTCAGGAAAGCTATTTGATTTCCAATATATCAAGAACAACAAGAAAAAGCGGATCGCCAAAAAGAAAATCCAGGTGCCTCAGAAGGCTACTCAGCTCAGTTTATTTGCTGCTTAATCTGTCTTTTCCGTTGCGTAAGGAGGATGCGAGAGGTACAATATAAACCATGCGGCAGGCACACACTTTTTTACACAGGAGATTGTTATGAAACCTCAAGAATTAATAGATCATATCAAGGAAAATTATATGCGCCACTCGGTTGTTGTGGTTGGGATTTTTACTCCGGAGGATGTACGGGGACTTGCGGTAAATGATGATGTAGAGGCATCTGATAAACAGTGTGATGCTGTCGTTGAAGCAATGGAAGCAAGTTACGATGCTAACGAAGGTCTTAATTGGGAAGTGATGGGAATTCATCTTGATAGTATTGCAAGGGAGGGATGATTATGCTGATTATTGAAGCAGAACAGGGAAAGGTGCAGGTAGGTGGAAAAATGCTTGCCATCGGTGATGTGACCGCAGGGCTCGCCAACGTTTTTGGGCTCAACCAATTATTCTTTCAGCCATTGCAGGGTGATGTTCAAACCTTGTGGTTTAATGAAAGCAATTTTGTTACCAAGGAGCTGGTGCCTGCAGAGGTCGTGGGGATGGTTAAACAGGAATTCGGGATTGCATAAAGGGTTTTCGTGTGGGCAAATAACAATAAGCAATAACTCAAAACGGAGGCTGTTATGAGCGCAGAAACATTAGGAGTAGCAGTACACAACTGGGATGACAAAAGCCAATCTGAAGTTCATGTAACCAGGGTTGCAACTGAAGAATTTGACAGTCATGTTGTTTTGACTGACAGGGCTTTTGGCGATCAAGCACATGATATGCTGAGTTTGGTTAGCAAAGACCAGTGGGAGCAACTAAAAGCTGTTGTTGATGCTCATTTTTTAACAGAAGAGGTGTGACAATGATGTGGGGTTCTGCAAAACGCAAATATATAAAGCCGGGTCATCAAATTAAAGTTGGTGAAACATGGTCGATAGATTCTGGGATGGGTGGTTCATTCACCGTTGAATTTCAGGGTGGTATTGATTGGAAAGTCATCACAAAATATTTTGAAAGAGATATCACAATCAAAGATGAAGATCGTGAATCTCAGTTTTTCATTTTGGTTCCAGCGTAACAAAAATGGGATTGGCCAAGCAATGAAGAACATTTAACTATGGAAATTGAACAGATGACAACACTAACACTGAAAACGCACATAAGGTCTCAACTATCCGGAATAAAAAGAACCCAAAGTGGGGATCGAAAAGATTCAATCATAATATTGATGGCCCGGGCATGAGTACACACGGAGTTGGTTGTAACAGTGCTATACTCTTTGATGGTGAATTCAAGTTCTGGAATGTAGCTACCTAGAAATAGGAAATCAAAACTATATTGAAGTTAAAAGATATCTAGTAGGAGACAACCATGGAACGATATCACGTACATATTCATCAGTCAGAAGACAGAAGCTTGCCCCCAGGCCTCTGGAATGTCTGTTTTGCTCCTGACCGACAGAACGCAATTACAGCCGTTTTGAGAGCACATGATGCTCAGGAAACAAAACCTAAAACTGTTCACACGCTGGATTTTGGAACGCCAGGAAAAACTATATGTAAAACAACAGCTCACGATCTGCAGTGGGGTGGTGTTGACAGTCAGGGTTGAATCGCTTACCTGTTCTGCCGTTTTTTAGTACTTTGGTGTTACGTAGCAAGGTTATCAAAGGTGTAATACATGGATACGGCGGGTCAGGTTAAAATTAACAGGGAGAGCAAAAATGGTAGAAAAGAGTGGTTTTACATACAAGGTAACGTTTCTTGATGAAGATGGGATCTTTATGGATAGCGACAATCATGATGTCGTTGTTGATGCCACTGAACATCCTGAGGCTGATCAGGATGAGGCCGGTATGCTTGTTAATGATTGGGCTGAAGCGAATTTGTCTGCTTATGGTGCCGGTGATTATGAAACCAGCTTGGTTGATGCATATTGATTCACAGGTTGCCCCTGGGTTGTGCCGGGGGTAATTTTGAAAGGCAATATAAATGATAAACAAACATTAACGCCAGTACCACCTATTGCCGGTGCAGGGTTGACAAACACGCCTCCTCAGAGTCGGTTCGAGTCCGAGAATCACAGTAGGGTTATGAATAGGAGGCGGTAGCCTGGTTCGACTCCAGGTCTGGCGTTCGACGTAAAAGAATAAACGAATGGTAGTAGGGCATAAGAAAGCCCTACTGTGCAATTATTGATCTTTAAGGAGAGAGGAATTCATGTTCACATTATCATACAACGAAGCTTTGAGGATTCAAACAGAACATGTTGCACATTATCGACATCTGTTAGGCAGAAAAGGGGTTGAGGTTGTACGAGAAAAGACTGTCCCCTGCCCTGCAAATATAAACCCTGATGAGCCAATTGATGTTTTGGTAATCAATCGATTGGTGCCTCGTGGTGGGGCAATTGAAACAATCGTTAGGCGATTGAGATGTTGACTTTTGGCATCACTAAGAGATATATTGCCTCAATAATATGAGGAATATATTTTAAAAACAGACTGTTAATGGTTGGTATTTAATTTGTAGCAATCAAATAAAAAGGTTCTCAGAAGGAGGCGAAACAATCCATGACACTTACAAAGTCTGATCTCGTACAGCAGGTCTACAGTTCACATAGTTCATTAACCAAGGCTGAGGCCACTGAATCCGTTGAAGCATTTTTACGCATTTCAAAAAGCTCTCTCATCGAGGGAGCGGATCTTCTTCTTAGTGGATTTGGAAAGTTCAATGTGAAAAACAAAAAATCCCGAAAAGGCAGGAATCCGCAGACTGGTGAAGAGCTAACTCTGGATGCCAGGCGCGTGGTTACCTTTAAACCATCTGGTATTCTTCGTGAGAAAATCAATGAAGCCTAAGCAAATCTGCTGATTTGTTTTTATCGTACTCCCCACTTTTGCATAAGCCATTAACTTCAGGATCCCCTCTTGATGAAATGACTAATGGAGTCAACATTTGTTTTTTCTCCTAAATATTGATGTCCATGCCGGCAATGCTATTCTGGCCTGAGATTCTGTTGTAACAATTTCTAACACTGCCCCTTTTTCAATCGTAAGAATTTTTCTCTTCGCTATCAACGTTGGCATAGGGCAAGGTTTACCTTTTACTAGAACAACGAGATCTGCTTCAAGATCATTAGGTGCTTTAATTACATCAGTAGTTGCAATCATAATATTTTCCCGAATTTTAGAGTTCCTATAATAACACCTAGCAATTGAGTTTCTTGTTTCATGGGCTTCAAGCCCTTACGGCAAGTTACAATTGCCAGCCCCCCCCCTTTTTTCATTAACTACTTTGAACAATCGTTCGCTGTATTGCAGGTGGAGACAAAACAACATTACCAGGCGTTGATAGTCAAATACGCTGTTAATATATAATAATCATATTAATGCTAATTATAGATAAGTATATAGATATTACCAATATGTAACACAAAAAGTAATTATTCATATAATTGTTGTAAATTATATATTTAAGATTTGTTTGATATGGTGTATTTCATGGAGTATGAAACTCAAAACAGATTTTTCGGAATTATATAAGAATGTTGCCACAATGGGTGTTCAAGATATGCAAGAATACTTGTGTCCATATAAAGGCGAGACAGATCATGCCCGGGAAGTGTTAGTAGTTGCTGATGGAAGATGTGAGTTTGGCCGTGAATGTCTCGTGAAATGTCCATATTCGTTTTAGGGACTGATGAAACTATTATGGACACTTTTAACCTTGCTCTGATTATTGCTGATCCGTGGGTGAATATGATTCTTTCTGGTGAAAAACCATGGGAGATGCGGTCGCAATCAACAAATATCAGGGAAAGAATTGGGTTTATAGAAAAAGGTTCAGGTCTCATTGTTGGAGAAGGCTATTTGGTGGACTGTAGAATGATGGACAAAATCACGCTGCGACACATTTCAAATCGTGAAAAACACAAAATAGATTATGCTCAGCATCCTGAATTATTGAAATACAAATATGCCTGGGTGCTCAGAAATGTCAAAAAATATAAAAAACCAATACCATATAGTCATCCTCGTGGTGCGGTGATCTGGGTCAGAGTTTGAATGCCCTGAAACTAAATGGATTTTATTGGTTTGCTAAATAATTTTTTTAAAGGAGAGCTTCAAAATGAAATTTTCAGATCAAAACAAGCATGGAATAATTGCTTTCGCAACGGTTGTAAGCTTTGTTCTGCCAGGCAGTGTTATTGCTGCCAGGAGTCGCGATATTCAACATACATTTGATCTTGGAGGTTCATTTTCCTCGATAAAATATAAAGAACCAGGGGTGATGGAAGAAAGCGGTGTCATGGTAGGACTGCTGGGTTCCTATACTCTCAATCATGCTTCTACGATTTTTAAAATTGATGCTCTTTCAGCAATTCCCAGAGGCAGTATAGAAAGAGAAAAATAGTGTCCTGCAACATGCATATGGAGCTAATTTCTTGTGTTTCCCATTTTTCATACTAGCCTCTGCCACCTTTTACGAAAATTCCTTGAAAA